>Ga0213828_1000041_pt1 | contig 244248 bp, 217 predicted proteins | sample MC6MC0897MG_FD_180664 | JGI IMG/M metagenome (GOLD analysis project Ga0213828, IMG submission 180664) | Enriched soil aggregate microbial communities from Iowa State University, Ames, United States - MC6-MC0897-MG | ecosystem: Environmental > Terrestrial > Soil > Unclassified | place: USA...
GGCGTGGTCAGCGGGTGATCCGCCTTGTACGGGCCTTCCGGCATGTTGCGCATGCACTGGTCGATGATCTTGATGCTCTGGCGCATCTCTTCGACGCGGACCATGCAGCGATCGTAGGCATCGCCGTTGTGTGCCAGCGGTACTTCGAATTCGAAATTCTCGTAACCCGAGTAAGGACGCGCCTTGCGCAGGTCGAAATCGCAACCGGTGGAACGCAGGCCTGCACCGGTGACACCCCACTCCAGGGCCTCTTTGGTGTTGTAGGCGGCAACGCCGATGGTACGACCCTTGAGGATGCTGTTCTGCAGGGCGGCTTTGGTGTATTCGTCCAGGCGCTTGGGCAGCCATTCGACGAAGTCCTTGACCAGCTTGTCCCAGCCGCGTGGCAGGTCGTGAGCGACACCACCGATGCGATACCAGGCCGGGTGCAGACGGAAACCGGTGATGGCTTCGATCACCGTGTAGGCTTTTTGCCGGTCGGTGAAGGTGAAGAACACCGGGGTCATCGCGCCCACGTCCTGGATGTAGGTACCCAGGAACAGCAGGTGACTGGTGATACGGAAGAACTCGGCCATCATGATGCGGATGACGTCGACCTTCTCAGGCACCTTTATGCCGGCCAGCTTCTCGACCGAGAGCACGTACGGCAGGTTGTTCATCACGCCGCCGAGGTAATCGATACGGTCGGTGTACGGGATGAAGCTGTGCCAGGACTGACGCTCGGCCATCTTCTCGGCACCACGGTGGTGGTAGCCGATGTCCGGAACGCAGTCGACGATTTCTTCACCGTCCAGTTGCAGCACGATACGGAACGCACCGTGAGCGGAAGGGTGGTTCGGACCCAGGTTGAGGAACATGTAGTCCTCGTTGGTGCCGGAACGTTTCATGCCCCAGTCTTCCGGACGGAAGCGCGCGGCTTCTTCTTCCAGTTGCTGTTTGGCCAGTGTCAGGCTGTACGGGTCGAATTCGGTGGCGCGGGCTGGGTAGTCCTTGCGCAGCGGGTGACCTTCCCAGGTCGGCGGCATCATGATGCGGCTCAGGTGCGGATGGCCCGGGAAGTCGATCCCGAACATGTCCCACACTTCACGCTCATACCAGTTGGCGTTCGGCCAGATGCTGGTGATGGTCGGCACGCTGAGGTCGCCCTCGGACAAGGCGACCTTGATCATCACGTCACTATTACGCTCTACCGACAGGAGGTGGTAGAACACAGTGAAATCGGCGTCCGGCAAGCCACGGCGTTTGGTACGCAGGCGCTCGTCCACACCGTGCAGGTCGTACAGCATCGAGTACGGCTTCGGCACGTTGCGCAGGAACGTCAGGATTTCGAACAGCTTGGCACGGGCGACCCACAGCACCGGCATGCCGGTGACAGTGGATTGGGCGGTGAACGCCTCGGCGCCAAAGCGGTTGTGCAACTCAACGACGACATCTTGGTCGTCAGCCTTGTAAGGCGGGATGTACAGAGCGGTGTCTGCAGTCATAGGTCTCGATCGCTATCGGTCAACGTACAGAATGAACCCAGGTTCAGGCTTCTTTTTGTAAAAGAAAAACTGGATCAGACTTCGTCGGGGCTGCGCAGGTTTGTCACAGCAATACGCTGTTCGCGGCGCTGTTCCTTCTGCGACGGCATCTCGGCGCGGTACACGCCTTGGTCGCCGACGACCCAGGAAAGAGGACGACGCTCCTGTCCAATGGATTCCTGCAACAGCATGAGGCCTTGCAGGAATGCCTCTGGGCGGGGCGGGCAGCCGGGCACATAGACATCCACAGGCAGGAACTTGTCCACGCCCTGGACTACAGAGTAGATGTCGTACATGCCACCGGAGTTGGCGCACGAGCCCATGGAGATGACCCATTTAGGCTCGAGCATTTGCTCATAGAGACGCTGGATGATCGGCGCCATCTTGATGAAGCAGGTACCGGCGATAACCATGAAATCCGCCTGACGCGGCGATGCCCGGATCACTTCGGCGCCGAAGCGCGCGATGTCGTGGGGCGCCGTGAAGGCGGTGGTCATTTCCACGTAGCAGCAGGACAGACCGAAGTTGTACGGCCAAAGGGAGTTCTTGCGACCCCAATTGACAGCACCGCTCAGTACGTCTTCGAGCTTGCCCATGAAGATGTTTTTGTGGACTTGATCTTCTAACGGATCGGAAACGGTTTCCCGTTCGCCGATGGGGTACTGCTCGTTAGGAGCATCCGGGTCGATCCTGGTGAGATTGTATTGCATTGCCAAAGCCTCATTGTTTTAGCTTCGCCTGCCGATTACGACGACCTACGGGAGCCCAATCGAGCGCCCCTACACGCCATAGGTAGACAAGACCTGCCAACAGAATTGCTATGAAAACGAGAGCTTCGGCGAAGCCGGTCCAGCCGCTTTCGCGGACGGACACAGACCAGGCGTACAGAAAGAGGGCTTCAATATCAAAAATCACGAACAGCATCGCGACCAGATAGAATTTTGCGGAGAGCCGCAGGCGGGCGCCGCCTGTAGGCAGCATGCCGGATTCGAACGGTTCGTTCTTGCTGCGGCCCCAGGCTTCGGAACCCAGCAGGCTGGAGAGGCCGAGCATGAAGGCACAGAGGCCGATAACGCCCAAAAGGAAAATGGCGAAGCCCCAGTTATGGGCAATCAGACCTGTCGATTCGGGCATGCTGGCAGTCCTTAACAGAGAGCAAAGGTCTCTGAGCTTGAAAAGAAGTAGAAGCAGTGACGATATGTCGCAGTGCGATCAATTCCGGGATTTTATGTGCAAAAGGAGGGCAAGTAAATTTTCTACATCAAATTTATTCGTAGGATTAATGAGATAAGTCACGGTTTTGGTGCGCGGACCCCCGTGGCACGGGCATTACGGCACATTTTGTTAATTATGTTTCCCACAAACAGTAAAGAAAATCGCGCACCTCAAATGATAATTAATATCATTTGAGGTGCGTTTTTAGGTATGTCACTGAAGCGTGACCAAGTTGGCGTTAAAACAGTCGTCAAATGAAAGAGTATTAACGACGGTGTTTATTAATTCAGGACGGCCGATATGAGGCGTCTATGAGGTCATTGTTGGCGTTGTAAGCCGGTTAATGGCAGTGCTGAAAACACAAAGGTCGCCCGGAGGCGACCTTGTGTTTTAGAGCAAGAGGCTCCGAAAAACCGGCACTCAGTGGAACTGTTCTTCTTCGGTCGAGCCGGTCAGTGCGGTCACCGAGGACTTGCCGCCCTGAATCACGGTGGTCATGTCGTCGAAGTAGCCCGTACCGACTTCCTGCTGGTGCGCCACGAAGGTGTAACCCTTGGCTGCGTCAGCGAACTCTTGCTCTTGCAGCTTCACGTAGGCGGTCATGTCGTTGCGGGCGTAGTCGTGCGCCAGGTTGAACATGCTGTGCCACATGTTGTGGATGCCCGCCAGGGTGATGAACTGATGCTTGTAGCCCATCGCCGACAGCTCGCGCTGGAATTTGGCGATGGTGGCGTCGTCCAGGTTCTTCTTCCAGTTGAAGGAAGGCGAGCAGTTGTAGGACAGCAGTTGGTCCGGGTATTCCTTTTTGATCGCTTCGGCGAAGCGGCGAGCTTCTTCCAGGTCCGGCTTGGCGGTTTCACACCAGATCAGATCGGCATACGGCGCGTACGCCAGGCCACGGGCGATGGCTTGATCCAGGCCGGCGCGCACCTTGTAGAAACCTTCGGGAGTGCGGGTACCGGTCACGAACGGTTGGTCGTACGGGTCGCAGTCGGAAGTCAGCAGGTCCGCCGCGTTCGCATCGGTACGGGCCAGAATGATGGTCGGTACGCCCGCGACGTCAGCCGCCAGACGTGCCGCAACAAGCTTCTGTACAGCTTCCTGAGTAGGGACCAGCACCTTGCCGCCCATGTGGCCGCATTTCTTCACTGAAGCCAGTTGGTCTTCGAAGTGCACGCCGGCAGCGCCCGCCTCGATCATGCTCTTCATCAGTTCGTAGGCGTTCAATACGCCACCGAAACCGGCTTCGGCATCAGCGACGATAGGTGCGAAGTAATCGATATAGCCTTCGTCGCCCGGGTTCTTGCCGGCTTTCCACTGGATCTGGTCGGCGCGGCGGAAGGAGTTGTTGATGCGCTTGACCACGGTTGGCACCGAATCCACCGGGTACAGCGACTGGTCAGGGTACATCGACTCGGCGGAGTTATTGTCCGCGGCGACTTGCCAGCCGGACAGGTAGATCGCCTGGATGCCGGCTTTGACCTGTTGAACCGCCTGGCCGCCAGTCAAGGCGCCCATGCAGTTGACGAAATCCTTGTCGGGACGGAAGGACGGCTTGGCGCCCTGCGTCACCAGATTCCAGAGCTTCTCAGCGCCCAGTTTGGCGAACGTGTGTTCTGGCTGGATCGAGCCACGCAGGCGGACGACGTCAGCAGCGGAGTAGGTGCGGGTCACGCCTTTCCAGCGTGGATTCTCGGCCCAGTCTTTCTCGATGGCTGCAATTTGTTGTTCGCGTGTCAGTGCCATGGGGTAAACCTCGTCGCTTAGTCTTGTGAGTCTTGAGGTGAAGCTCTTTGCTCCGCCAGTGCCTGTGGTTTCTTTAGGGCGCACTTATGGCTGCTCACTGAATCGGAAAGCATTGCGTTCAAGCCTGGATTTTTTTCGCGGTCACGATGGTGATGCGATGAAACCGCCTTTTGAGCGTAAAAGACGCGAACCGGCTCAACTTGGTTGAGTTTGAGCACGATCCGGAGGCTTTCTGCGAAAACCTCCAATCAGTGGGAGCGAGGCCATCATGCCTTGGCATTTTTGCTTCGTCAAACACTTTGTAGTGCTTTTTTTGTCGCACTACATCTTTTGTCTAATACGACCCATCAGTCAGTTTCAGGCGCTTTGGTGCTGATACCGCGAAGCCGCTCTGGGACTGGGCGGTCACGGGGTAGGAGGAGTTATGTAGTGCGAAACGGAGCACTACATAAGAGCCGTAGTGCGTATTGGAATGTAGGAGCGCGCTTGCCCGCGATCTGGCGCGAAGCGGCAGCAGAATCAAACGGCTCGTTCTGGCCGCCGTGCAGCGTGCGCAGCTATTGCCTCCGGTTCCCGGCAGATCATCCGAGTGCGGCCCAGAGCAAGCGCGCTCCTACAGTGGTGATGCGATGGGTGTATCAATCCAGGCTGTCGACTTTGACGCGCAAGGTCATGTCATCGCGACCTTGGGTGGAGTAGCGGCGCGCGACGCCTTGTTCATCGGCGCGGGACTGATCGCTGACGCCTGCCAGCGTGATCCATTCACCGAGCCTGCCGCTGACTTGCGTATCAGTGCTCTGCACCTTGATCGCATCGGCGCGTTGCTGGCTCATGCGGTCGTTGTTGGTGCTGATGTTCAGGTGAACGATGTCGCCGGTGACGCTGGCCGTCACATAGAAGCCGCGCGTGACATTGCGGTACTGGGTGTTGCTCTGGGCGTAGCCATACGAATCGGTCTGCACGTCCGTAATCGGGATGCTTTGACCGACTTGAATCAGCGCAGGGGTGCCTTCATTCGCCTGAACCTGCTGAAGCCCGCCATCACGGCTGGCGGTGCCATAGTTGATGATGCGGGTCTGGCTGTTGGCGCTCACCCGGCCGTTCTGTGAGCGGACGGTGCCGTTGACCGAGTAGCCCTGATCGTTCTGAACCGTGTTGTCGCTGGTGTCGACACTGATCAGAAGCCGTTTCGGCGCAGTGTCCAGCTGAGACAGCAGGTCGCGCAGCTCATTGATCTTGTCGGGTTCGGCATTGACGATCAGTTTGTTGCCATAGGCATTGACGCTGCCCTCGTCCCCGAGAAAGGACTTCACCGTGGGCATCAGGTCGTCGCTGGTGCGGTAGTTGAGAGGAATGACTTCGGTGGCGGCAACGGCCGTAAAGCTGCAAGCCAACAGCATTGAAGCGAGCAGGGTACGTAACGACATCGGTGTGTTCTCCGCGAGGGGGCGAATCAAAGCGTTGAGTGTGCCCGTTTTTCAGTTCATCGGCCTGGACATGGCCAAATTGAATCGCAGACAGCAGAACGCCCCGGCTTCCATGGTTCAGCATAGTCAGCTGAGCCAGGAACGGCGGGGCGTTCGCCTGTGCAGCGGCACGGAATTCAGCGTGAGCTGCGCACCATGTCAACGTGAGGCAGACCCGCTTCGAGGAACTCCTCGCTGACCACCGTGAAGCCGAAGCGCTCGTAGAACGCGGTGGCGTACACCTGGGCGCTAAGCTTCTGTTCCTTGAGGTCGCGTTGCTCCGCCTCGGCGATCACTGCCGTCAGCAGTGCGTCGCCCACGTTAAGCCCGCGCCAGTCCTTGAGCACCGACAGCCGACCGATTTCGCCGTCCGCCAACAGGCGAGCGGTGCCGACCGGGTAGTCGCCTTCCAGTGCCAGGAAGTGTAAGGCGCCTGCGTCCTCGGCATCCCATTCCAGTTCGGGCGGTACCGATTGCTCGGCAATGAACACGGCTTCGCGAATGCGCCGGATGTCGGCGTTGTCTTTCTGCCAGTCAGCTACCCGTACACGGATCTTATTCATCAGCAAACCCCAGACTTCCTTGTTTGACCAGCTCACAGAGCAGGCTACGACCGTCTTCATCCGCCAGCCACTGGCCCAGATTATCCATATGCAGTGCATCGGCCGCACAGACCAGTTTCAACAGCTCGCGCAGACGGCCGGGCAGCAGACGGCTCTGGCCGCTGGCGAACAGCAGCAGGTCGTCGTCGACTTCGGACCACGCCAGGCGCGCGCTTGGGTTGCGGATCAGAATCGCACCCTGTTCCAGGCTGTCGAGCAGTTCGGCGTCGTCCAGTTCCGGGCCGACCACCAGTTCCGGATAGCGCGGCTCGGTCATGAACTGGCCGAACCAGGTCAGCAGCAGGCGCTCGTCACCCATGTGTTCGGCCAGCAACGCCTTGAGGCGGTCAAGGGCGTCACGCTGGATCTGGTGCGGGTCGCTGACCGGCTGTGCATCGGCGTCGGTGTAGCGCTCTTCGTCAGACATGAACTGGCTGAGGAAGTCGGTGAAGTGCGTCAGCACCTCTGCGGCGCTTGGCGCGCGGAAGCCGACCGAGTAGGTCAGGCAGTCGTCTACCGCGACGCCCCAGTGGGCCAGGCGCGGCGGCAGGTAGAGCATGTCGCCCGGTTCCAGGGTCCACTCGTCGGTGCCCTGGAAGTCCGCGAGGATGCGCAGGTCTGCATGCTCCAGCAACGGGCTGTCGGTGTCGCACATCTGGCCAATCTTCCAGTGGCGCTTGCCGTGGCCCTGAAGCAGAAACACGTCGTAGTTGTCGAAGTGCGGGCCAACGCTGCCACCCGGTGCGGCGTAGCTGATCATCACATCATCGATGCGCCAGCTTGGCAGGAAGCGAAAGTTTTCCAGCAGTTCGGCCACTTCCGGGACGAACTGGTCAACGGCTTGAACCAGCAACGTCCATTCGGTTTCCGGCAGTTTGCTGAACTCGTCTTCGGGAAACGGGCCGCGACGCATTTCCCATGGGCGCACACCATTTTCGATGATCAGGCGCGACTCGACTTCTTCTTCCAGTGCCAGGCCGGCCAGTTCGTCAGGGTCGAGCGGGCTTTCGAAATCCGGGATCGCCTGACGAATCAGCAGGGGTTTTTTCTGCCAGTAATCACGCAGGAATTCGCGCGCCGTGATGCCGCCAAGCAGCTGAACAGGAATATCAGGATTCATGTGTAACCTATTGAAAAAACGTATTTTTCAGACTGGAATAAAAACGCCCGGCTCGGCCGGGCGTTCAGAGCGTGTGCGGTGCGATCAGATGCGCTGGGCTTGTGCCACGGCGTTGCCGATGTAGTTGGCCGGGGTGAGCTTCTTGAGCTCGGCCTTGGCTTCGGCAGGCATGTCCAGACCGTCGATGAACGTCTGCAATGCCTCAGGGCTGATGCCCTTGCCGCGCGTCAGTTCCTTGAGCTTCTCGTACGGGTTCTCGATGTCGTAGCGGCGCATGACCGTCTGGATCGGCTCGGCCAGCACTTCCCAGCAGGCGTCCAGGTCGGCAGCGATCTTCTGCTCGTTCAGCTCCAGCTTGCCAATACCCTTCAGGCTCGCTTCGTAGGCAATCACGCTGTGAGCGAAGCCCACACCGAGGTTGCGCAATACGGTGGAGTCGGTCAGGTCGCGCTGCCAGCGGGAAATCGGCAGTTTGCTTGCCAGGTGCTGGAACAGGGCGTTGGCGATACCCAGGTTGCCTTCGGAGTTTTCGAAGTCGATCGGGTTGACCTTGTGCGGCATGGTCGAAGAGCCGATTTCGCCAGCGACGGTCTTCTGCTTGAAGTAACCCAGGGAGATGTAGCCCCAGATGTCACGGTCGAAGTCGATCAGGATGGTGTTGTAGCGCGCGATCGCGTCGAACAGCTCGGCAATGTAGTCGTGTGGTTCGATCTGCGTGGTGTACGGGTTGAAGCCCAGACCCAGCTCGTCTTCGATGAAAGCGCGGGCATTGGCTTCCCAGTCGATGTCCGGGTAGGCCGACAGGTGAGCGTTGTAGTTGCCCACGGCGCCGTTGATCTTGCCCAGCAGCGGAACGGCCGCGACTTGAGCGATCTGACGCTCCAGACGGTAAACCACGTTCGCCAGCTCTTTGCCCAGTGTGGTCGGCGACGCAGGCTGACCGTGGGTACGCGACAGCATCGGCACGGCGGCGAAACGGATCGCCAGCTCGCGGATGGATTCGGCGATCTGACGCATCAGCGGCAGCAGGACCGTGTCGCGGCCTTCGCGCAGCATCAGCGCGTGGGACAGGTTGTTGATGTCTTCACTGGTGCAGGCGAAGTGGATGAATTCACTCACCTTGGCCAGTTCCGGCAGTTTCGCGGCCTGCTCCTTGAGCAGGTATTCGATCGCCTTGACGTCGTGGTTCGTCGTGCGCTCGATCTCTTTCACACGCTCGGCGTGCTCCAGCGCGAAGTCATTGGCAAGCGCGTCGAGAATGGCGTTGGCCTCGGCGGAAAATGCCGGAACTTCAGGGATTTGCGGGTGAGCCGCCAGGCGCTGGAGCCAGCGAACTTCGACGAGGGCGCGGAAACGGATCAGGCCGTATTCGCTGAAAATAGGGCGCAGGGCCTGGGTTTTGCCGGCGTAGCGGCCGTCTACAGGGGAAACCGCAGTGAGCGAAGAAAGCTGCATGGGGTGTTCTCGGACAGTCGGGCAACGAAAAGGGGCGCGTATCATACATGAAAATTCGGATCAGCCGAGGCCGGTTGACCGACAGGAGACGCGCTGTGTCGAGTAAATGCGTTGTTTCGATGCGCTCGGCGATCAGCCGTGCAGCAGCGGGTATAGTTCTTTCAATAACTTGCGACGGCTGATGACCAGTTGCCAGCGGTGACCGCCCACTTGTCGCCAAAGTCGCGCGCAACGAATACCGGCCAGCAACAGGGCGCGGATTTTCGAGGCGTTGTTCGGTTGCTGAAGGTTGCGCATGTCGCCGTGGACCTGAATGCGCTGACGCAGGGTGCTGAGCGTGTCCTGGTACAGCGCGCCGCTGGCAGCGATGACGTTCTCGTGAACGATGCCGAAGTGTTCGACCTGCGACTTGATCTGCGGCAGGCGCTTGCCGATGGTTTCGAGCATGTCGTCGCGCTTGGACAGCTGACGCTCAAGGCCCAGCATGGCCAGCGCGTACCGCAGCGGCTCGCGCTGCAACGTCCCGGGGTCGCGCTCAAGAGCACTGGCAAGGGCGCGGTAGCCCTCGCGCAGGTTCAGGTCGTCGCCGCCGAACACGTCGAGCGTGTCCTTCGGGTCCATGACCAGCAATCCGCCCAGCAGGCAGCCGACAGCTGCCTCGCTGGCCTGACCGGTCTTGGCGATCCGGTCCACCAGCACGGCCGCCTGAAACACGCCGCCGAGTGCGGTGAGTTGCTCTTGAATCGGACTCATCAACGAGGGTCCTTGCTGTGCCAGGGTTCGGCGATTTCGATGACGCCACCGCCGAGGCAGACTTCGCCGTCGTAGAAGACCACGGACTGGCCTGGGGTCACGGCCCGTTGCGGTTCGTCGAAGGTGGCGCGGTAGCCCGTGTCGGTGCGTTCCAGCGTGCAGCGCTGATCGCCCTGGCGATAGCGGACCTTGGCGGTCAGCGTGCGCGGGGTGCTCAGGTCGATCGGGTTGACCCAGTAGATTTCCGAGGCCAGCAGGGCGCGGGAGAACAGCCAGGGGTGTTCGTTGCCCTGGCCGACGATCAGCACGTTGTTCGCCAGGTCTTTTTCCAGTACGTACCACGGCTCGTCGCCAGCGTCTTTCAGCCCGCCGATGCCCAGGCCCTGACGCTGGCCGATGGTGTGGTACATCAGGCCCGCATGACGGCCGATGACGTCGCCTTCGGTGGTCTTGATTTCGCCCGGTTGCGCAGGCAGGTACTGCTTGAGGAAGTCGGTGAAGCGACGTTCGCCAATGAAGCAGATGCCGGTGGAGTCCTTTTTCTTCGCGGTTGCCAGCTGGTACTTCTCGGCAATCGCACGGACTTCGGGCTTCTCCAGTTCACCGACCGGGAACAGGGTCTTGGCGATCTGCTCGCCTGCCACCGCGTGCAGGAAGTAGCTCTGGTCCTTGTTCGGGTCCAGGCCCTTGAGCAGCTCGGTGCGGCCGTCAATGTCGCGGCGACGCACATAGTGGCCGGTGGCAATCAGGTCGGCGCCGAGCATGAAGGCGTAATCAAGGAAGGCTTTGAACTTGATTTCCCGGTTGCACAGGATGTCCGGGTTCGGCGTACGGCCGGCCTTGTACTCTTCGAGGAAGTGCTCGAAGACGTTATCCCAATACTCGGCGGCGAAGTTCACCGTGTGCAGCTTGATACCGATGCGGTCGCACACGGCCTGGGCGTCCGCGAGGTCGTCCATGGCGGTGCAGTATTCCGTTCCGTCGTCTTCTTCCCAGTTCTTCATGAACAGGCCTTCCACCTGATACCCCTGCTCCATGAGCAGAAGGGCGGAGACCGAAGAATCCACGCCGCCGGACATGCCGACAATGACGCGCTTCTTTTCTGTATCGGAAAAGGCTGAATCAGACATAGGAGTTCGATGGGTAGCTTGGAAAAGGACGCGATTCTAACAGGGACTCGGCGTCAAGGCTAAAAGCTATTCAGTTGCGTACGACATCCAGGCTATGGACCGGGCCTGCCAGGTAATCGTCGATGCATTGCAGGACCAGCTCGCTGCGCCAGCGCTCGGGTTGAGCGGCCAGTTCGTCGCGAGTGAACCACGGCGCGCCGACGATACCGGTGTCCAGTGCGCGGTCGGGATGGTGTTTGACGGCCTTCGCAGTGAAGCACACCCGTTGGTAGGTCACGCCGTTGCTGGGTGCGGTGTACAGATAGATGCCGACCACGCCGGTCAATTCGACGTCCCAGCCGGTTTCTTCCAGGGTTTCGCGAATCGCGGCGTCGCGCAGGGTTTCGTTCGCTTCCAGATGGCCGGCGGGCTGATTGAGCACCCGCTTGTCATGTTTGACTTCTTCGACGAACAGAAAGCGGCCGTTGTCTTCGACGATGGTGGCGACGGTGATGTGGGGTTGCCAGGTCATTCGAAATCTCCTCGGTAAATGTGGGAGCAATCCGAGTTTGCGAGGGTCGCGATAGCGGTTTTCCTGACACACCGCATCGCGACCGTCGTAACCTCCGATTGCTCCTACAGGGGATTGTGTGCACCCCAATAAAAAAGAAAGCCCCGACACATGGCCGGGGCTTTCATTTTGCGTTCGGCGGGGTGAGCCGCCTATCCGGCAACCTTACTTCAACGCGTTGATCGCATCGTTCAGGGTCTTGCTCGGGCGCATGGCTTTGCTGGCCAGTTCTGGGGTGGCGAAGTAGTAACCGCCGATGTCGAGAGGCTTGCCCTGAACAGCGTTCAGCTCGTTAACGATGGTGGTCTCGTTATCGGTCAGGGTTTTCGCCAGTTCGGTGAACTTGGCTTGCAGGGCCGTATCTTCGGTCTGGGCCGCCAGAGCCTGAGCCCAGTACATGGCCAGGTAGAAGTGGCTGCCACGGTTGTCGATACCGCCAACCTTGCGCGATGGCGACTTGTTGTTGTCCAGGAACTGGCCGGTGGCCTTGTCCAGGGCGGTGGCAAGTACCAGCGCTTTCGGGTTGTTGTAGACGTTGCCCAAGTGCTCCAGGGAAGCTGCCAGTGCCAGGAATTCGCCCAGCGAATCCCAGCGCAGGAAGTTCTCTTCGTTCAGCTGTTGAACGTGCTTCGGTGCCGAACCGCCAGCGCCGGTTTCGAACAGACCGCCGCCATTCATCAGCGGAACGATCGACAGCATCTTGGCGCTTGTGCCCAGTTCCATGATCGGGAACAGGTCGGTCAGGTAGTCACGCAGCACGTTACCGGTCACCGAAATGGTGTCCTTGCCGGCGCGGATACGCTCCAGGGAAACCTTCATCGCGTCGACCGGCGACTTGATGCTGATGTCCAGGCCAGTGGTGTCGTGATCCTTCAGGTACTTCTCGACCTTCTTGATCATCACGGCGTCGTGAGCACGTTTCGGGTCCAGCCAGAAGATGGCCGGGGTGTTGCTCAGGCGCGAACGGTTCACGGCCAGCTTGACCCAGTCTTGAATCGGCGCGTCTTTGGTCTGGCACATGCGCCAGATGTCGCCGGCTTCAACGTTCTGCTCCATCAGAACCTGACCTTTGTCGTCGGTCACTCGGACCACGCCGTCAGTTTCGATCTGGAAGGTCTTGTTGTGCGAGCCGTACTCTTCGGCTTTCTGAGCCATCAGGCCAACGTTTGGCACGCTGCCCATGGTGGTCGGATCGAAGGCGCCGTGTTTCTTGCAGTCTTCGATGACAGCCTGGTAGATGGTGGCGTAGCAGCGATCCGGGATCACGGCCTTGGTGTCCTGCAGGACGCCGTCGTTGTTCCACATCTTGCCGGAATCACGAATCATCGCAGGCATCGAGGCGTCGACGATGACGTCGCTCGGCACGTGCAGGTTGGTGATGCCTTTGTCGGAGTTGACCATCGCCAGGGCAGGGCGGGTCGCGTAAACGGCTTTGACGTCCGCTTCGATCTGCGCTTGCTGGTCGGCTGGCAGGTCTTTGATACGGGCGTACAGGTCGCCGATACCGTTGTGCAGGTTGAAACCGATTTCCTTCAGGACGTCAGCGTGCTTGTTCAGCGCGTCCTGGTAGTACTCGGCGACGAACTCGCCGAACATGATCGGGTCGGAAACCTTCATCATGGTGGCTTTCAGGTGAACCGAGAACAGAACGCCCAGCTTCTTGGCGTCTTCGATTTCCTTGGCCACGAATGCGCGCAGGGCTTTTTTGCTCATGACCGCGCAGTCGATGATTTCACCGGCCAGAACCGACGTCTTGTCTTTCAGTACAGTGGTGTTGCCGTCTTTGCCGATCAGTTCGATCTTCACGGCGCCAGCGGTTTCGATCAGCGAGGATTTTTCGCTGCCGTAGAAGTCGCCGTTGTCCATGTGGGCAACGTGGGACTTGGAGTCTGCAGCCCAGGCGCCCATTTTGTGCGGGTGCTTGCGAGCGTAGTTCTTCACCGAAAGCGGCGCGCGGCGATCAGAGTTACCTTCACGCAGAACCGGGTTCACGGCGCTGCCTTTGACCTTGTCGTAGCCAGCACGGGCGGCCTTGTCGGCGTCGGTCACGACTTCGTCCGGATAGTTCGGGATGTTGAAGCCCTTGGCTTGCAGCTCCTTGATCGCGGCCTTCAGTTGCGGAACCGAGGCGCTGATGTTCGGCAGCTTGATGATGTTGGCTTCCGGCGTGGTCGCCAGTTCGCCCAACTCTGCCAGATCGTCGGAAACCTTCTTGTCGCCCAGCTGCTCAGGGAAGCTGGCCAGGATGCGGGCTGCAAGAGAGATGTCGCGGGTTTCGACGGCGATATCAGCGGAGGCGGTGAACGCTTCGATGATAGGAAGGAGTGAGTAGGTGGCGAGGGCAGGCGCTTCGTCGGTGAAGGTATAGATGATCTTCGAGCGGTTGGACATTTTCGGGATAACTCTCTTCTTTGCTGAGCGTACACAAAATTTCGAGATGCGCAGGGTAGGCACTTTCGCCCAAAGTATCGATGAGCCGAAAGTCGAGAATTTCGTCGCGTGATATGGGGTAGATCAGTCGAGCATCAAGCAGCCGGGCTGTGGTAACGGTCCGGCCTGTCGAGGGCTTTAAGATGGCTCGGCCCCCAATGACCCTGTGGTCACCGGCGCGAGTATATCACCGGTCCCGGCCATTACTACGATAGTAGTGTGAACGCTTTGCGCTCGCGTGGAGCGATTCAGCGCCGTTGGTCGCCACCTCAAAAACAGTGAAAAACCGCCAAACCCCCGTCTCACGCGGCCTGCGGCAACCTGTCGCAGTTCGGGGCGGGTTCTGCAGGGCAGATGAATAATGAGTCAGTTTTCGACTAAAGGAGCATTCGCTTCGAAGCCTGTTCAAGTGGTCTACGCTCGTGGAGCGCACTCCTGGCGCAACGCTCCATAACCCGAACGCTCTATCACTCGATAACAAGAACAGGCGGAGTCAGCATGGGATACCAGAAGATCAAGGTGCCAGCGGTGGGCGAGAAAATCACGGTCAACGCCGATCACTCGCTCAACGTACCGAACCATCCGATCATCCCGTACATCGAAGGCGACGGCATCGGCGTCGATATCAGCCCGGTCATGATCAAGGTGGTCGATGCAGCGGTGGACAAGGCCTACGGCGGCGAACGCAAGATTGCCTGGATGGAGGTCTACGCCGGAGAGAAGGCGACGCAAGTCTATGATCAGGACACCTGGCTGCCGCAGGAAACCCTGGATGCCGTGAAAGACTACGTGGTGTCGATCAAGGGTCCGCTGACCACGCCGGTCGGTGGCGGGATCCGCTCGCTCAACGTGGCGTTGCGCCAACAGCTCGACCTCTACGTCTGCCTGCGCCCTGTGCGCTGGTTCGAAGGCGTGCCGAGCCCCGTTAAAAAGCCGGGCGACGTGGACATGACGATCTTTCGCGAGAACTCCGAGGACATTTATGCAGGGATCGAGTGGAAGGCCGGTTCGCCCGAGGCGATCAAGGTCATCAAGTTTCTCAAGGAAGAAATGGGCGTGACCAAGATCCGCTTCGATCAGGATTGCGGCATCGGCGTCAAACCCGTCTCGAAGGAGGGCACCCAGCGTCTGGCGCGAAAAGCCCTTCAATATGTCGTGGATAACGATCGTGATTCGCTGACCATCGTCCACAAGGGCAACATCATGAAGTTCACCGAAGGTGCCTTCAAGGAGTGGGCCTACGAAGTGGCGGCCAGCGAGTTCGGCGCAACGCTGCTCGACGGCGGCCCGTGGATGCAGTTCAAAAACCCGAAAACCGGCAAGAATGTGATCGTCAAAGACGCGATTGCCGACGCCATGCTCCAGCAGATCCTGCTGCGTCCGGCCGAATATGACGTGATTGCCACGCTCAATCTCAACGGTGACTACCTTTCGGATGCGCTGGCGGCAGAGGTCGGAGGCATCGGCATCGCGCCGGGCGCCAACCTGTCCGACACCGTGGCAATGTTCGAAGCCACCCACGGCACTGCGCCGAAATATGCCGGTAAGGATCAGGTAAACCCGGGATCGTTGATCCTGTCGGCGGAAATGATGTTGCGGCACATGGGCTGGACCGAGGCGGCGGACCTGATCATCAAGGGCACCAACGGTGCGATTTCGGCCAAAACCGTGACGTACGACTTCGAGAGGTTGATGGACGGAGCCAAATTACTGTCTTCGTCGGCCTTCGGTGATGCGCTGATCTCTCACATGTAACGCTAGCACCCGACTTCAGACGAAAAAAAACCGGTCAGTCCAGAAATGGAACTGACCGGCTTTTCAGGTCTCGCGCTTGAACGGTCCGGCTCAGGCGTGATTTCAGCTGTGTTCGTGCTGCTTTTCGTGTGAATGAGCTGCTTCTTTAATGGCACTGACGGTCGACGGATGCCCACTGATTTTTATGGCGTGCAAACCTTTCGGACCCTGGATGATCTCAAATTGAACCGGCTGGCCGGCTTTGAGGGTCTTGTAGCCATCCATTTCAATCGCCGAGTAGTGTGCAAACAGGTCCTCGGACTTGCCGTCTTCAACGATGAAGCCATACCCCTTGGCGTTGTTAAACCACTTGACCTTACCGCTTAGCATAGTCACATCCCTCTGCAAAGGACTCCGATGGGAGTATCATCACCTCTCATCCGCCGGACCTAAAAAATTTTGGTTGACTGCGCGGACCCTTTTTACCCAATGTGGGTTCTATTGTTTGTAACACCGTTTAGCCGTTAGTCAAGGTCACGCAGCGGTCCAGTTGAAAACCTGTATGCCTGTGACTACTTATTTCAATTTCGTCCCCTACGAACCTTCTTTACCATGCATGCAATCAGCAAGATTCGACTAACATTCAATCAGGATGATCCGCAATCCCATGAGGACGACGCGGCGGGCATAGCCGTACAGGAAGCCAAGCCGACATTGCAGGTGCCACCGATGTACAAGGTGGTTTTGTTCAATGATGACTACACCCCGATGGATTTCGTTGTCGAAGTGCTTGAGGTGTTTTTCAACCTGAATCGTGAGCTGGCGACGAAAGTCATGCTGGCCGTCCATACAGAGGGACGGGCAGTATGCGGATTGTTCACCCGCGACATCGCCGAGACCAAGGCCATGCAGGTGAACCAATACGCCAGGGAAAGCCAGCATCCGCTACTCTGTGAGATCGAGAAGGACGGTTAACGCCGGACACTTGGGTATGAGGTGAAGCTATGTTAAACCGTGAGCTCGAAGTCACCCTCAATTTGGCTTTCAAGGAGGCCCGTTCGAAGCGTCATGAGTTCATGACGGTCGAGCACCTTCTGTTGGCCCTATTGGACAATGAGGCTGCCGCCACTGTTCTGCGTGCCTGCGGCGCAAACCTCGACAAACTCAAACACGACCTTCAGGAGTTCATCGACTCCACCACGCCGCTGATCCCTGTGCATGATGAGGATCGCGAGACCCAACCCACCCTGGGCTTCCAGCGCGTGCTCCAGCGTGCCGTGTTCCATGTGCAGAGTTCCGGTAAGCGTGAAGTCACCGGCGCAAATGTTCTGGTGGCCATTTTCAGTGAGCAGGAAAGCCAGGCCGTGTTCCTGCTGAAACAGCAGAGCGTTGCCCGTATCGATGTCGTCAACTATATCGCCCACGGTATCTCCAAGGTGCCGGGGCATGGCGAACACTCTGAAGGTGAGCAAGATATGCAGGATGATGAGGGCGGCGAGTCTTCTTCTTCGGGCAATCCTCTGGATGCCTATGCCAGCAACCTGAACGAACTGGCCCGTCAAGGCCGCATCGATCCGCTTGTAGGCCGTGAGCTGGAAGTCGAGCGTGTCGCTCAGATCCTCGCGCGCCGTCGTAAAAACAACCCGTTGCTCGTCGGTGAAGCCGGCGTGGGCAAGACCGCCATCGCCGAAGGTCTGGCCAAGCGTATCGTCGACAACCAGGTGCCGGATCTGTTGGCCAACAGCGTCGTCTACTCCCTGGACCTCGGTGCATTGCTGGCCGGTACCAAATACCGTGGTGATTTCGAGAAACGCTTCAAGGCGTTGCTGGGCGAACTCAAAAAACGCCCGCATGCGATTCTGTTCATCGACGAAATTCACACCATTATTGGTGCCGGTGCTGCGTCGGGTGGCGTGATGGATGCTTCCAACCTGCTCAAGCCGTTGCTGTCTTCGGGTGATATCCGTTGCATCGGTTCGACCACGTTCCAGGAATTCCGCGGCATCTTCGAAAAAGACCGTGCGCTGGCTCGCCGCTTCCAGAAAGTCGACGTGTCAGAGCCTTCGGTAGAAGACACCATCGGTATTCTGCGTGGCCTGAAAGGCCGTTTCGAGCAGCACCACAGCATCGAATACAGTGATGAAGCCCTGCGTGCCGCCGCTGAATTGGCGTCGCGCTACATCAATGACCGTCATATGCCAGACAAGGCCATCGACGTGATTGACGAGGCGGGTGCCTATCAGCGTCTGCAGCCAGCAGAGTTGCGGGTGAAGCGCATCGAGGTGGCTCAGGTTGAAGACATCGTCGCGAAAATCGCGCGGATTCCGCCAAAACACGTCAACAGCTCCGACAAGGAACTGCTGCGTAACCTGGAGCGCGACCTCAAGCTCACGGTCTTTGGTCAGGACGCAGCGATCGATTCGCTGTCGACCGCGATCAAGCTGTCCCGTGCGGGCCTGAAATCCCCAGACAAACCAGTGGGTTCGTTCCTGTTCGCAGGCCCTACCGGTGTCGGTAAAACCGAGGCGGCTCGTCAGTTGGCGAAAGCGCTGGGTATCGAGCTGGTGCGTTTCGACATGTCCGAATACATGGAGCGTCACACCGTTTCGCGTCTGATCGGTGCGCCTCCAGGCTATGTCGGGTTCGATCAGGGCGGTCTGTTGACCGAAGCCATCACCAAGCAGCCGCACTGTGTTCTGCTGCTCGATGAGATCGAGAAAGCGCATCCGGAAGTCTTCAACCTGCTCCTGCAGGTCATGGACCACGGTACCTTGACCGACAACAACGGCCGCAAAGCGGACTTCCGCAATGTGATCGTGATCATGACCACCAACGCCGGTGCTGAAACGGCGGCGCGTGCTTCGATCGGCTTCACCCATCAGGACCACTCGTCTGATGCGATGGAAGTCATCAAGAAGAGCTTCACGCCGGAATTCCGCAACCGCCTGGACACCATCATTCAGTTTGGTCGCCTCAGTCATGAGGTCATCAAAAGCGTGGTGGACAAGTTCCTCACCGAACTCCAGGCGCAACTGGAAGACAAGCGTGTGCTGCTTGAGGTGACCGATGCGGCCAGAAGCTATCTGGCGGAAGGGGGCTACGATGCTGCGATGGGCGCTCGCCCAATGGCGCGTCTGATCCAGGACAAGATCAAGCGTCCACTGGCCGAGGAGATTCTTTTCGGCGAGTTGTCCGAGCATGGCGGTGTGGTTCACATCGACTACAAGGACGGCGAGATCACGTTCGACTACGAAACCACGGCGGAAATGGCCTGACGTTTCATCGCGATACAGCAGAAAGGCGCCGATTGAGGCGCCTTTTTGTTGTCTGCAAAAAAACCTGTAGGAGCGCGCTTGCCCGCGAGGACGTCGTATCAGTCAACGCTTACGTGTCAGGAAGTCGGTAATCGCGGGTAAGCGCGCTCCTACAAAGGGTGTTGAGCTTAAGCCGCGCCAACAAAAACGCCCGGCATGTGCCGGGCGTTTTTGTTAAGACCTGTTAGCGGGCGCGGTAAGTGATGCGCCCTTTGCTCAAGTCGTAGGGCGTCAGTTCAACGCGGACCTTATCGCCGGTAAGAATACGAATGTAGTTCTTGCGCATCTTGCCGGAGATGTGCGCGGTTACGACGTGCCCATTTTCCAACTCCACACGGAACATGGTGTTGGGCAGGGTGTCGACGACAGTGCCTTCCATTTCGAAGCTGTCTTCTTTCGACATGCAGTAAAGCCCTCGGTATCCAATGAATGGCCCGGTGCAAACGGCAGCCAGGCAAAAGCGGGCTGCATTGTGCCCGAAAAATGGGGGTTAAGCCAAGGGCTTCAGTAAAGAGTGACCCATCTTTGATTGGTCAGCAGCTCGATAGGGCGATATTGGGTCTTGTAATTCATCTTTTTGCAGTTCTTGATCCAGTAGCCCAGGTACACCGCATGCAGTTGCAGGCGAGCGGCTTCGGCTATTTGCCAGAGGATCGCGTAACGGCCCAGGCTGCGCTTTTCTTCGGCGGGTTCGTAGAAGGTGTACACCGCCGACAAGCCATTGGGCAGCAGATCGGTCACGGCCACGGCCAGCAATCGCCCTTCGACGCGAAACTCAAAAAAACGCGAGAACGGCAGGTCGCGCACCAGAAAGGTCGAAAACTGGTCGCGACTGGGAGGAAACATGTCGCCGTCGGCGTGGCGCTGCTCGATATAGCGTTGGTAAAGGTCGAAATATTCTTCGCTGAAGTGGGGCTTGGTGCTGGTGACTTCGATGTCGGCATTTTTCTTGAAAATGCGTTTCTGTTGGCGATCGGGCTCGAACAGGCCGACGGGAATCCGCGCAGGCACACACGCACTGCAATTCTGACAGTGCGGGCGATAAAGATGGTCGCCACTGCGGCGAAACCCCATGTCCGAAAGGTCGGCATAGACCTGCACATCCATCGGCTGGCTGGGATCGAGGAACAGCGTGGTGGCCTGTTCCTCGGGCAGGTAGCTGCAGGAGTGGGGTTGAGTGGCATAAAACTTAAGCCGCGCCAGCTCGGTCATGATCAACCCTCGAGAAAAACTTTAGTTAAGAGTGTATGCCAGCCGAATCAAACTCGCCTAGGTAGCCAGTCGGCGGAATTGCTCAGATCGAGGTGTTTGTCCAAGTAATCGGCAAAGGTCTGGCGCGTAATGGATCGGGCGCCCAGGCTTTGCAAGTGTTGCGTCGGCATCTGGCAGTCAATCAGGACGAATCCCCACTGCTTCAGATGGTCCACCAGCGTCGCAAATCCGACCTTGGAGGCGTTGTCGGCGCGACTGAACATCGATTCTCCAAAAAACAGTTGGCCCATCGCCAGGCCATAAAGCCCGCCGATCAGCTCGCCGTTCTCCCAGACCTCTACGCTGTGGGCAAAACCGCGTGCGTGCAGTTCTATATAGGCAGCCTGCATGGAGCCAGTGATCCAGGTGCCATCGGTGTAGTCGCGCGGCTCCGCGCAGGCGCGTATGACCGCCGCAAAGTCCTGGTCGAAGGTCACCTGATACTTTTGCTGGCGCAGCACTTTGGCCAGGCTGCGGGAAACGTGCAATTCCTCAGGAAACAACACCGTGCGCGGATCCGGCGACCACCAGAGAATCGGCTGTCCCTGCTGATACCAGGGAAAGCAGCCGTGGCGATAGGCCCGGATCAGCCGGTCGGCGGACAGGTCGCCGCCTCCGGCCAAGAGCCCGTTCGGCTCGCGCATGGCCTTATCCAGCGGCGGAAAATCAAGCGTATCGCGTTGTAACCAGGTCAGCATGGCGTCATGACTTTTGCGAGAGGGGAGGGGAGTGGTAAGCCGCGGTGCAACTACGGGCGGTGAATGCGGTCACACGCGGTTGACTGCAGCGACATCGTTGAATGTGAGGTGCATTTAGGGTCTTCAAACGGAGCATGGCCTTTGGACAGTTGTGAAGATTGAGATAAACACGTCATAAGCCTTTGTCAGCAAAGAAAATGCATGCTCAAATCGCCTGTTGTCACCGACGCTTGAAGATCTGCAAGGTCCACGCCAGACTAACGTGGCGTGCAGCGTGCAAATCCGTACAATGCCCGATGTTGTTTAACCTCATTTCAAGTCACCTGTCGAGCGTGCCTTCAACGATGTTGTCGTCTCAAGGCTCTCAGGGATTGGTCAGTACTATTTCGTCGATGCAGTCGTTCATAGTCAACCACTAAGATGTTCGCGCTAGCGCGCAGGAATTGAAGCGTTTTGAAGAAATCCACCGCAGCACCCAGCCCCGTACCGCTCTGGCGGCAGCATTTGCACTACCGACTCAAGGAAGGTGCGCTGATCGCATTCGGCTTTTTGTGCCTGTACCTGATGATGGCCTTGCTGACCTACGATCAAGGCGATCCAGGCTGGAGTCACACCAGCAGTTCCGTGCAGGTGCAGAATGCGGCCGGTCGCGCGGGCGCATTCGCCGCCGACATCCTGTTCATGGTGCTGGGCTACTTTGCCTACATCTTCCCGTTGTTACTCGGCGTCAAGGCGTATCAGGTGTTCCGTCACCGGCATGAGCCGTGGCAGTGGAGCGGCTGGCTGTTTTCCTGGCGCCTGATCGGTCTGGTGTTTCTGGTGCTCGCAGGCGCAGCGCTGGCGCACATTCATTTCCACTCCGCCTCCGGGCTGCCCGGTTCTGCCGGCGGCGTACTGGGTGAAGTGCTCGGTGATCTGGCCAAGCGCGCGCTGAACGTGCAGGGCAGTACCTTGCTGTTCATTGCGCTGTTCCTGTTCGGCCTGACCGTGTTCACCGATCTGTCGTGGTTCAAGGTCATGGACACCACGGGCAAGATCACGCTGGACCTCTTGGAGCTGTTTCAGGGTGCGATCAACCGTTGGTGGACGGCGCGTAACGAACGCAAGCACATGGTTGCGCAACTGCGTGAAGTCGACATGCGTATCGATGAGGTGGTCGCGCCGGTGGCGCCCGATCGTCGTGAGCAGGCCAAGGCCAAAGAGCGTTTGATCGAGCGCGAACAGGTGCTGACCGAACACATGGCAGCGCGCGAGAAACACATTCCCGCCGTCATCGCGCCGGCGCCGACCCGTCCGCCTGAGCCCAGCAAGCGCGTCCAGAAGGAAAAACAGGCGCCATTGTTCGTAGATAGCGCCGTGGAAGGCACCTTGCCGCCGATTTCGATTCTCGATCCTGCCGAAAAGAAACAGCTCAACTATTCGCCTGAATCTCTGGCGGCGGTCGGCCACTTGCTGGAAATCAAGCTCAAGGAGTTCGGCGTCGAAGTCTCCGTGGACTCGATTCATCCAGGCCCGGTCATCACCCGTTACGAGATCCAGCCGGCAGCGGGTGTGAAAGTCAGCCGCATTGCCAACCTGGCGAAGGACCTTGCACGCTCCCTGGCCGTGACCAGCGTTCGTGTGGTCGAGGTCATTCCCGGCAAGACCACCGTCGGTATCGAAATTCCCAACGAAGACCGCCAGATCGTGCGCTTCTCCGAGGTCCTGTCGACCCCGGAATACGACAACTTCAAATCGCCGGTCACCCTGGCGCTCGGTCATGACATCGGCGGCAAGCCGATCATCACCGACCTTGCGAAGATGCCTCACCTGCTGGTCGCCGGTACTACCGGTTCCGGTAAGTCGGTGGGTGTGAACGCGATGATCCTGTCGATCCTGTTCAAATCGGGACCGGAAGACGCCAAGCTGATCATGATCGACCCGAAAATGCTCGAGCTGTCGATCTACGAAGGTATCCCGCACTTGCTGTGTCCGGTCGTGACCGACATGAAGGACGCCGCCAACGCCCTGCGCTGGTCGGTGGCGGAAATGGAACGTCGCTACAAGCTCATGGCGAAAATGGGCGTGCGGAACCTGTCGGGCTTCAACCACAAGGTCAAAGAAGCCGAGGACGCCGGTACGCCGTTGTCCGACCCGCTGTACCACCGCGAAAGCATTCACGACGAAGCGCCGCTGCTGACCAAGCTGCCGACCATCGTCGTGGTGGTCGATGAGTTCGCCGACATGATGATGATCGTCGGCAAGAAGGTCGAAGAGCTTATTGCACGTATTGCTCAGAAGGCGCGGGCGGCCGGTATTCACTTGATCCTCGCGACCCAGCGTCCTTCGGTTGACGTGATCACGGGTCTGATCAAGGCCAACATCCCGACTCGCATGGCGTTTCAGGTGTCGAGCAAGATCGACTCCCGGACGATCATCGATCAGGGCGGCGCCGAGCAACTGTTGGGTCACGGTGACATGCTCTATATGCCGCCCGGCACCAGCCTGCCGATTCGTGTCCACGGCGCATTCGTGTCCGATGACGAGGTGCACCGCGTCGTTGAGGCCTGGAAGCTGCGTGGCACGCCGCAATACAACGACGACATTCTGGCGGGCGTTGAGGAAGCGGGCAGCGGCTTTGACAGTGGGGGCGGCGGTGGCGACGGCGACGACAGCGAGACCGATGCGCTGTACGACGAGGCGGTCAACTTCGTGCTGGAAAGCCGTCGCGCGTCGATTTCCGCCGTGCAGCGCAAGCTCAAGATTGGCTACAACCGCGCCGCGCGCATGATCGAAGCCATGGAAATGGCCGGCGTCGTGACCTCGATGAACACCAATGGCTCGCGGGAAGTGATTGCGCCAGCCCCTATGCGTGACTGACACTTTACGTCACGAGTGACTGGACGGCGCCACTACGGCGCCGTCCGGCTTTAACCCAACTCAAAGAGGAATCCCATGCGTCTTATCCGCATGTTGTTGGTATCTGCACTGGCCGTTTCTGCTTTTTCTGCCCACGCCGACAGCAAAGACGTCGCGCGCCTGACTCAGTTGCTGGAAAACTCGAAAACCCTGAGCGGCAACTTTTCGCAGTTGACGCTGGATGGCGGCGGTACGCAGTTGCAGGAGACCTCCGGCAACATGGTTCTGCAGCGCCCGGGCCTGTTCTACTGGCACACCAACGCACCTCAAGAGCAGACCATGGTGTCTGATGGCAAGAAAGTCACGCTATGGGACCCTGACCTGGAGCAGGTCACCATCAAGACGCTGGACCAGCGCCTGACCCAGACCCCGGCATTGCTGCTGTCCGGTGACGTGTCGAAAATCAGCGAGAGCTTCGACATCACGGCCAAGGAAGCGGGCGGCGTGATCGACTTCGTGCTCAAGCCGAAATCCAAGGACACGTTGTTCGACAACCTGCGTCTGTCCTTCCGCAACGGCATGATCAACGACATGCAGTTGATCGACAGCGTCGGCCAGCGCACCAATATCCTGTTCACCGGCGTCAAGGCGAACGAGCCTGTCGCGGCGAGCAAATTCAAGTTCGATATCCCGAAGGGCGCTGACGTCATTCAGGAATAAGAGGCGCTAACGTCTTCAATGGACCTGTTCAGCAGTGAACCGATTGCCCAGCCCTTGGCTGCCCGCTTGCGGGCGACCAATCTGGATGAGTACGTCGGTCAGCAACACCTGCTCGCCCACGGCAAGCCCTTGCGTGAAGCGCTGGAGCAGGGAGCCCTGCATTCGATGATTTTCTGGGGACCGCCCGGCGTGGGTAAAACCACGCTGGCGCGGTTGCTGGCAAAGGTCTCGGATGCGCACTTCGAAACGGTGTCTGCCGTGCTGGCGGGTGTGAAAGAGATCCGTCAGGCGGTCGAAGTCGCCAAGCAGCAGGCCGGCCAATACGGTCGCCGGACGATCCTGTTCGTCGACGAAGTGCACCGTTTCAACAAGTCGCAGCAAGATGCCTTCCTGCCCTACGTTGAAGACGGCACGCTGATTTTCATCGGCGCCACCACGGAAAACCCTTCTTTCGAACTCAACAACGCCTTGCTGTCGCGGGCGCGCGTCTATGTGCTGAAAAGCCTCGACGAAGCGGCGTTGCGTCAGTTGGTTGACCGGGCCCTTACTGAAGAACGCGGACTGGGCAATCGTCATCTGACCCTGGGTGATGAAGCTTTCAAGACGCTGTTGGCGGCTGCCGATGGCGATGGCCGACGGATGCTCAACCTGTTGGAAAACGCCTCGGACCTGGCCGAAGACGGCAGCGAAATCGAACCGGAATTGCTGGCCAGCCTGCTCGGCGACAGCCGTCGGCGTTTCGACAAAGGCGGCGAGGCGTTCTACGACCAGATCTCCGCCCTGCACAAATCCATTCGCGGTTCCAACCCCGATGCGGCGCTGTATTGGTTCGCGCGGATGATCGATGGCGGTTGCGATCCCCTGTATCTGGCACGGCGCGTAGTGCGCATGGCCAGTGAAGACATCGGCAATGCCGATCCCCGCGCGCTGCCTTTGTGCATGTCGGCATGGGACGTTCAGGAGCGCCTTGGCAGCCCGGAAGGTGAGCTGGCGGTGGCGCAGGCCATCGTGTATCTGGCGTGCGCGCCGAAAAGTAACGCCGTGTACATGGGCTTCAAGATGGCCATGCGCGAAGCAACCGAGCACGGGTCGCTGGAAGTACCACTGCATCTGCGGAACGCGCCGACCAAACTGATGAAGCAGCTCGGGTACGGCGAAGAGTACCGGTATGCCCATGACGAGCCGGATGCGTACGCGGCAGGCGAAGACTACTTTCCTGAGGACCTCGAGCCGCGTCAGTATTACCAGCCGGTGCCCCGTGGCCTCGAGCTGAAAATCGGCGAAAAACTCAAGCATCTGGCCGCCCTCGACCGCGCCAGTCCCCGTCAACGGAGAAAATAATGATTCAATTGATTCTTGCCGTGTCCGCCGGGGGCGTGGCTGGTACATTATTGCGCTTTGCCACGGGTAACGTTGTTTCCGCGAACTGGCCACGGTATTTCTATACCGCCACGCTGGCCGTCAACCTGGTGGGCTGTTTGTTGATCGGTTTCCTGTACGGGCTGTTTCTGATTCGCCCGGAGGTGCCGATCGAAGTGCGTGCCGGTTTGATGGTGGGCTTTTTAGGTGGCCTGACGACGTTTTCGTCCTTTTCGCTGGACACGATTCGTCTGCTGGAAAGCGGTCAGGCGCCTCTCGCCATTGGCTACGCGTTGATCAGTGTACTCGGCGGCCTGCTTGCAACCTGGGCTGGCCTGTCTTTGACCCGAATTTAATAAACCCGATTCAATAACGAGGCAACGATATGCTCGACTCCAAACTGTTACGTACCCAACTTCAGGACGTAGCGGATCGCCTGGCTTCCCGTGGTTTCACACTGGACGTGGCCCGTATCGAAGCGCTGGAAAACCAGCGCAAGACTGTGCAGACCCGCACAGAGCAGCTTCAGGCAGAGCGTAACGCCCGTTCCAAATCCATTGGCCAGGCCAAGCAACGCGGCGAAGACATCGCGCCGCTGATGGCTGACATCGACCGCATGGCTGAAGAGCTGAGCAGCGGCAAGAAAGAACTGGACGGTATTCAGTCCGAGCTCGACGCCATGCTGCTGAGCATGCCTAACCTGCCGCACGAATCGGTGCCGGTCGGTGCTGACGAAGAAGAAAACGTCGAAGTGCGCAAATGGGGCACCCCGGCGTCGTTCGATTTCGAGGTCAAGGACCACGTCGCGCTGGGCGAAAAATTCGGCTGGCTGGACTTCGAAACCGCCGCCAAACTGTCCGGTGCCCGTTTCGCGCTGTTGCGTGGCCCGATCGCCCGTCTGCACCGCGCGCTGGCGCAGTTCATGATCACCCTGCACATCAACGAGCACGGTTACGAAGAGGCCTACACGCCTTATCTGGTCCAGGCGCCTGCACTGCAAGGCACGGGTCAGTTGCCGAAGTTCGAGGAAGACCTGTTCAAGATCGCTCGTGAAGGCGAGGCCGATCTGTACCTGATTCCGACCGCCGAAGTGTCCCTGACCAACATTGTGTCCGGCGAAATCCTCGACGCTAAACAGCTGCCGTTGAAGTTCGTCGCACACACACCGTGTTTCCGCAGCGAAGCGGGCGCATCGGGTCGTGATACCCGCGGCATGATCCGTCAGCACCAGTTCGACAAGGTCGAGATGGTGCAGATCGTCGAGCCAGAAAAGTCCATGGAAGCCCTCGAAAGCCTGACCGGCAACGCCGAGCGCGTTCTGCAATTGCTGGAACTGCCTTACCGCGTGCTGGCGCTGTGCACCGGCGATATGGGTTTCAGCGCGGTGAAAACGTACGACCTGGAAGTGTGGATTCCAAGCCAGGACAAGTACCGCGAAATCTCCTCGTGCTCCAACTGCGGTGATTTCCAGGCGCGTCGCATGCAGGCTCGCTGGCGTAACCCGGAAACCGGCAAACCTGAGCTGGTTCACACCCTCAACGGTTCGGGTCTGGCGGTCGGTCGTACCCTCGTTGCCGTGCTGGAAAACTACCAGCAGGCCGATGGTTCGATCCGCGTACCGGAAGTCCTGAAACCGTGGATGGGTGGCATCGAGGTCATCGGCTAAATGGAATTTCTGCCACTGTTCCACAACCTGCGGGGCGCCCGGGTATTGGTCGTGGGCGGCGGCGAGATTGCCTTGCGCAAGTCTCGCCTGCTGGCCGATGCCGGTGCGGTTTTGCGGGTGGTTGCACCCGAGATTGGAACAGAGCTGCGCGAGCTGATCGACAGCAGCGGTGGCGAGCAGATTCTGCGAGGTTACAGCGAGGCGGATCTTAATGGTTGTGTGCTGATCATTGCCGCCACCGACGACGAGCCGCTCAACGCTCAGGTGTCCGCCGATGCCCGTCAGCGGGGTGTGCCGGTCAATGTGGTGGACGCGCCTGCCTTGTGCAGCGTGATCTTCCCGGCCATCGTCGATCGCTCACCGCTGGTGATTGCGGTGTCCAGCGGCGGGGATGCTCCCGTGCTGGCACGCTTGATCCGCGCCAAGATTGAAAGCTGGATCCCGCCCACCTATGGCCATCTCGCCGGGCTTGCGGCGCGCTTCCGCCACCAGGTGAAAAACCTGTTCCCGAATGTGCAGCAACGCCGCGCATTCTGGGAGGAGGTGTTTCAGGGGCCGATCGCCGATCGGCAACTGGCCGGGCAGGGCGCTGAAGCCGAGCGTTTGCTCCAGGCGAAAATCGATGGTGAACCGCCCGCGACCACCGGAGAGGTGTATCTGGTCGGCGCGGGGCCGGGCGATCCGGATCTGCTGACCTTCAAAGCCTTGCGTCTGATGCAGCAAGCCGATGTGGTGCTGTACGACCGTCTGGTGGCGCCCGCCATTCTCGAACTGTGTCGTCGTGACGCGGACCGGATCTATGTCGGCAAGCAACGCGCCGATCACGCCGTGCCGCAGGATCAGATCAACCAGCAATTGGTGGTTCTGGCCAAGCAGGGTAAGCGGGTGGTGCGGCTCAAGGGTGGCGATCCGTTCATCTTCGGCCGTGGCGGCGAAGAAATCGAAGAACTGGCGGCACACGGCATCCCGTTCCAGGTCGTGCCGGGCATTACGGCGGCCAGCGGTTGTGCGGCCTACGCGGGAATTCCCCTGACCCACCGCGACCATGCGCAATCCGTGCGTTTCGTCACGGGCCACCTGAAAGACGGCACCACTGACTTGCCGTGGAAGGATCTGGTGTCGCCTGCGCAAACGCTGGTGTTCTACATGGGCCTGATCGGGTTGCCGATTATCTGCAGCGAACTGATCAAACACGGTCGGTCCGCTGATACGCCAGCCGCGCTGATTCAGCAGGGCACGACGACCAATCAGCGCGTGTTCACCGGCACCCTCGCCAATTTGCCGCAACTGGTCGCGGAGCATGAAGTGCATGCGCCGACGCTGGTGATCGTGGGTGAAGTGGTGATGTTGCGGGAGAAACTGGCGTGGTTCGAAGGGGCTCAGGCGAGCGTTTGATCAAGCGCTGACTCGACACTGCAGAAGCCGGCTTGTTGCGAGCCGGCTCCTACGCGATTGTTGCCCTTATTTCACGCGTTCTGCAGGATGCCTTTTCCGCTTAAACGTCCACGATCATGCTCCCCGCTGAAATCCTGCTCCGGACCTTTCGGCACCACACCCGTCGGGTTGATGGTGGCGTGGCTGGCGTAGTAGTGGTGCTTGATGTGCACGAAATCCACGGTGTCGGCCACGCCTGGCAGTTGGTACATCTCGCGTAGCCAGTTGCTCAGGTTCGGGTAGTCGGCGATGCGGCGCAGGTTGCACTTGAAGTGACCGTGGTACACCGCGTCAAACCGGATCAGCGTCGTGAACAGGCGCACATCCGCTTCGGTCAGGTATTCGCCGGCCAGGTAACGCTTCTCACCCAGCAGCTTCTCCAGGGCGTCAAGCTCGGCAAACACCTCGTCGAACGCCTCTTCGTAAGCGCCTTGCGACGTGGCGAAGCCTGCGCGATACACACCGTTGTTCACGGCCGGGTAAATGCGGTCGTTGAGTTCGTTGATAGCAGGACGCAATGGTTCTGGGTAGAGGTCCAGGTGATTGCCCGTCAGATGGTCAAACGCCGAGTTGAACATGCGGATGATTTCAGACGACTCGTTGCTCACGATGCGTTGCAGCTTCTTGTCCCACAGCACGGGCACCGTGACTCGGCCGGTATAGTCTGGCGTGTCGGCCAGATAGCGCTGGTACATGAAGGTGTGGCCGTCGAGCGGATCGCCGCTGGAGCCAGTCTGTTTGTCGAAGGTCCAGCCGTTTTCGCGCATCAGCCAGCTGACGACGGAAACGTCGATCAGGCTTTCCAGGCCTTTGAGCTTGCGCACGATCAGCGTGCGGTGCGCCCATGGGCAGGCCAGTGATACGTAAAGATGGTAACGGCCGGCTTCGGCCTTGAAGCCGCCTTCGCCGGACGGGCCTGGGCGACCATCGGCGGTGACCCAATTACGGCGTTTGGCCTGTTCACGCTGAAACGCCCCATCTTTGCTGCTTTCATACCACTGGTCATGCCAGCGCCCTTCGACGAGAAGGCCCATGTCTGACTCCAAAAAGTGTGTACTGATGTACGTTGGAGATCAGTCTAAAGGCAATCGTTCGAAGAAATAGCGCAAAGACTGGGGTGTAATAATCGGTTAAATCGATCGGTTCCGGTTCGCCCAGAACTGCTCGGCACGCTCGAAGGCTTCAGTTCGCGGCATACCGAGGCCGCGAAGGGCCAAGGCAATGGTCGCGATGAGGGCGAGTTGAGGGTAGCTGTCCTCAGCCTCGCCTCTCCAGAGGGCGACGAGCTGCTGTGGATCGAGGGTGGCCGGCTTGACGTGGCGACGCTCCGACAACGCGGGCCATTCCTCATCCCAGGGCTGACCATCGGTGGTGCCGTACAGGTGGCTGATGGTGTCTGGATTGATCTCGACTTCGCCGCCATCGCCCTTGATCACGATCGCGTGGTCGCCGAGCAGGCTGCTGGCGTCGCGGTGCACGGACTGATAACCCGGATGGAAGATACTTTGCAAACCGCAGCGCGCGCCGAGCGGATTGAGGATTCGCGCCAACGAGTGAATAGGCGAGCGCAGGCCCAAGGTGTTGCGCAGGTCTATCATGCGCTGCAATTGGGGCGCCCAGTCACCCAACGGGATAAAGGCGATGTTCTGTTGTTCCAGCGCTTCGCCGACCGCTTGCCAGCTGCGGCAGAGCGGAATGCCGAGCAGGTCCAGTAGCTGTTCGCTGTAAAGACGGCCCGCCGTGTGTGCACCGCCGCCGTGAAGCAGCACACGGACGCCGTTTTGCGCCAGGCACTTGGCCGCCAGCAGATACCACGGCAAGTGACGCTTTTTGCCTGCATAGGTCGGCCAGTCAATGTCGACCGCCATTGGCGGGGCGGTCAGGCGTTCGCGAACGGCCTCGGTGAAGCCCGCCAGTTCCTCGGCACTCTCTTCCTTGTGTCGCAGCAGCATCAGGAAGGCGCCCAATTGGGTGTCTTCGACCTTTTCGTCGAGCACCATGCCCATGGCTTCCCGCGCTTCTTCGCGGGTCATGTTGCGTGCGCCGCGTTTTCCCTTGCCTAGGATGCGCACGAAGGGGGCGAACGGGTGTTCGGCAGGCGTTTCGGTGACGAGGGGGGCGAAATCGGTCATAAGCAATTGGTCGGCTTTGGCAGGCCCGCCAGCTTGGCGGCAAGTTTGGCGGGAGTGCCATTGAACAGGCGGTTGAGATGCAGGCTGTTGCCTTTTTCGGCGCCCAGCTTCAGTGCGGTGTACTTCACCAGCGGGCGTGTGGCCGGTGACAGCTGGAACTCGGCATAGAAGGCGCGCAGCAGCTCAAGGATTTCCCAGTGATCGGGCGTCAGCACGAGGTCTTCTTCAAGCGCCAGTGCCTCAGCCACCGCGTTCGACCAGTCGTGAAGGTCCTCAAGGTAACCGTCCTTGTCCAGCGCCAGGGTGCGCCCCTCGACAATGAGTTGCTTCATAGCCAGGTGTTCACTTTGTCGTACTGCACGGACAGCGCGACGAACTCAGGATAATCGACGCTTTTGACCCAGTCGGGAAGGGGCAGGTTACGTGCTTTGGCGTCTTCATCGAGCACGAACAGCGCCAGGCTTCCGACTTTCGCGTCGAGCGTCTGACGTGCTGTCGTGGACGGCGTCAGCGCGTACGTGGCGTCGCCGCACAGCAAGATCGCGTCATCGCTGCCGAGTATGCGCAGGCAACTGCTCAAGCGAGAGTCAGCGAACGGAGAATGAGATAACACATGCAAGGTCGACATCAGATCGTGATCACTTGGTCATAACGGTCAATGAGCGCAGCGATGTCCTGATCGCGCAGGACCTGCAGCGGTTCGACGCTCAGTTCGGTCGGCGACAGGCCGCGCTCGGCAAGGCTGGTGTGACAGGCGAACAGGTCGTCGACACCAAACATCGACAGCGCCTGAAGGTTGGCGGTGATGTCCTTCTGCTGCAACGCGCTGGCGCGCTGCGACGGCATCAACTGCAGTACGCCGTCGTCCATGAACAGCATGCCCAACGGTAAATCAAACGCGCCGCCCGCCAGGGCGATGTCCAGCGCTTCACGCGCGCTTAGACCGGACCACGGTGACTGGCGACTGATGATCAGCAATGACTTCGGCATATCAAGGCCCTCCGAAGCAGATCAAGCGGTCAGCGGCCTGGACGGCGTCATGCAACTGCCCAAGCCCGGACAAGTCCCACGGTTCCGCCAGGTTGGCGGCGGGGCGTGAGTAACGCTCCGCCTCTTGTGTATTCAGAACGCCCCTGCGCAGGCCGGCTGCGATGCACACCACGCCGTCGAGTTGGTGCTGGGTGACGAAATCGCGCCACTGCGCGGGCACGTCCAGCTCATCTTGCGGCGTGACGACGTTGGAGGAAGCACTGTGCACGCCGTCCTGATAGAAGAACAACCGCACGATCTCATGCCCGCCAGCCAATGCGGCCTGCGCGAACAGCAAGGCTCGGCGCGAGGAGGGCGCGTGGGCGGGAGAATACAGGGCAATGGCGAACTTCATGGGCGGCTCGGTCAACGGACGGGCAGAGGTGAATGGAGGCAATGATAAAGAATTCAAGAACACCAGACAGCAAAAAGCCCGCCGAAGCGGGCTTTTTGTTAACGCTGGCTGTAAATCAGTCTTTGCTGCTGCCCATGATGCCGAAGATCTGCAACAGGCTGATGAACAGGTTGTAGATCGATACATACAGGCTGATGGTCGCCATGATGTAGTTGCGCTCACCGCCCTGGATGATGGCGCTGGTCTGGAACAGGATGCACACCGACGAGAACAGGACGAAACCAGCGCTGATCGCCAGTTGCAGGCCGCTGATCTGGAAGAACATGCTCGCCAGCACCGCGCCCAGCAACACGAAGAAGCCTGCGGTGATGAAGCCACCCAGGAAGCTCATGTCCTTGCGGGTGATCAGCACGTACGCCGACAGGCCACCGAACACCAGTGCCGTCATTGCAAACGCCGACGAAACCACTTCAGCGCCGCCCTGCATGCCCAGATAACGGTTAAGGATCGGGCCGAGGATGAACCCCATGAAACCGGTCAGCGCGAACGCCGACACCAGACCCCACGCCGAATCGCGCAGTTTGTTGGTGAGGAAGAACAGACCGTAGAAGCCGATCAGCACCACGAAAACGTTCGGGTAGCGCACATGCATCTGCTGCGCGACGAACGCCATGATGCCGCTGAAAGCCAAAGTGAGGGCCAGAAGGCCGTATGTGTTGCGCAGGACGCGGCTAACCTCTAGCTGCTCGACCTGCACGCGGTTGTTGACTGCGTAATCCTGTTCGCGCATGGCGCTACTCCTGATGGTGAAATGAGTCGTTTGAAATCTCAAGTTGCAAAGATCATAACAGAGCCGTGAGGACACGCGAGTCAGAGAGTTTGACAGCTTGTTTCATTACGGTATTATGGCGCCCGCAACGCAATTGGAGGTGTGGCCGAGTGGTTTAAGGCAGCAGTCTTGAAAACTGCCGACTGTAACAGGTCCCTGAGTTCGAATCTCTGCGCCTCCGCCATATTCTGTACCGCAAAGCCCTGATTATTCAGGGCTTTGTCGTTTCTGGGATTCGGGTTTTGGGTCAATGAGCGTCGCCCATCGCCCCGTCGAAGAAACCCCGATCCCGCCATTCAGTTATCGCCGCGTCTTGGGCTTCACCACCTTCAACCTCGCAATAGCCAAGTTGTGCAAATACTGCCTCACCGCATCATGGTGCTCAGTGCTGGCGTGATAGCAGTCCAGCAGCCCCAAGAGATACCCTTCCGCCATCGCGTGATAGCGCGAGACGCTTTCCCGGGTGTCGCTGGTTTGCAGTTTGGCGATCAGCTCATCGATCCGCGCGCGGTGTTCGCTGGAGAACCAGCCGTCTTGGGGCGGTGACCCGGCTTCTTCCGATACTGTGGTGTCCAGACTCACTCAACCTCCCGGGACGCGACGATGCTGTCGCGACGATGTTCAGGCAATCGTCCAGGGCGCTCCCCCGGTGTCGATGTCACTTCGTCACATATAGTGTTTAAAGGTCGGGGAGTAAATATGGCGGCGCTTGGATTGTTGCTATCATTGCGACATCAAGCCACGCCATTTCCTTCCGAAATAAGCACTTCAGCCGCTTACAATTGGCGCCGCACACCAGACCCGATCATGCAGTAGGCAGTATATGGCGCTCGATCCCACCACGATGTTGACCCTTTCGATCGCCCTCGCCGCGGCCGCTGCGCTGTACCTGGCCATTGAGTGGCGCCATGTGCGTGAGGCGTCGTTGCTGTTCTGGAGCGCGGGGTTTGCCACGATTACGATCGGTTCGACGCTGGCGTTGCTGCGTAGCAGCGGCATTTTGTTGATCGGTATCTGGTTCGCCAACGGCTTGCTGGTGGCGGCTCACTGGCTGTTCCTGCTGGGGGTCGCGCGCTTTACGGCGTCGAGGCTGTCCCGAGGCTGGTATCTGATCTTCGTGATCTGGGCGGGCATGCTGCTGTTGCCCAATGAGCCATGGTGGTCGAAGGTGATGCTGGCCAGCAATTCGCTGCTGGTGAGCGTGTTGATGTTGAAAGCCAGTTTGCTGCTGCGACCCCATGGCACGTCGTTGAGCGTCGGGGCAGGGCAGTTGCGTTACGTGCTGCTGTTTCACGGTGCGTTCTATTTTTCCAAGGCCGTGATAGCCGTGATGCCGGGGACGCTGATTGACCTCGCGGCGTTTCGTGGCGAGATCATCCAGATTTCTCTGGTTGAAGGCGCGATGGCGATCATGTTCATTGCGCTGGCAATGACCGGGTCCGAGCGCTATCGCCGCGAAAAGAGGATCGAGCGGTTGGCCGCGCGCGATCCGTTGACGGCGCTGTACAACCGGCGGGCGCTGGAAGTCCGGGCGCCGCGTGTGCTCGAAGACGTCACTGTCGAGCGGCCGGGTGCCTTGCTGTTGATTGATATCGATAATTTCAAGTCGGTCAACGATCTGTTCGGGCATACCGCAGGCGATCGCTTGCTGGTAGCGCTGAGCGAATTGATTCGCTCTACCTTGCCCGAGGGTGCGCTTGCCGCGCGATTGGGCGGCGATGAGTTCGTCCTATTGCTGCGCGGGGCGTCGTGCGAGGGAATCGAGGCGCTGGCAAGCGCTCTGCGCGAACAGTTTAACCGCACGGCGGCGCAGACCTTCGAGACGCCCGAAGCTGTCACGTTGAGCATCGGTGCCAGTCTGTTCGACCAACCACCGGCGAGCCTTGCAGCCTTGATCGAACAAGGCGATGCCGCGCTTTACGAGTCCAAACGGGCGGGACGCGACCGCATTCGTCTGGTCGATCGCAGAGTGGCGGGCAGTGAAACCACGCGCCTTTCCTGATATCGCGCCTCTCTTGCCCGTTCAGCCGCACATTCAGATCAAGGGTCGCTCCGGGCGGCTGTCCTTGGTCTGAACATTGCTACGACCTCGCTGCAGGTTGTCGCAACAACTGAAAATTGGCGTTCTGACACCTCGCACCCATCCCCGCCGCCATGTATCGGCATGCTCCCAGATGAGCGTGCCATGGAGTCCACCTTGAGTACCCTCTCGGAAATTGCAGCAAACCTGTTGAAGCGTGAACGTGTTACCCGAGTGTCGGCTGAGGAAGTCGCAGCGCAGGATTCGGCGGGCTGGGACGCATTGATGACGGATGCCAGACGCAGCGACATCCATCAGTGGCAGGCGTCGCTGAGTCAGCACATTGCGGACAATCAGGGGCAGCGCCGAGTCACCGTGCTGCGGGTAATCGAAGGCGGATTGTCCTGATCACGTCGTTCTCGACGTCCGGATGAATACCTGAGGCAGCGCGCCCGGTCGCGCTGCGCATTGCCCGCTTTAACAACAAAAACGTTTCATCAACAGAAGTCTGTCCTTTAAGCGCTATTCATCGGCTTATTGGCGTTAGCCGGTCCTTGTCCACAGGCGTAGAGTCACAACCCTGTCCCAGGTATATCCGGATATTTCACATGACTCGTCCTCGCTTCCTCCCCGACAACTTCACCCTGGCGTTGGTCACGGTGGTGATCATTGCCAGTCTTCTTCCCGCCAGCGGTCAGGTCGCCGTAGGGTTTGGCTGGTTGACCAATATCGCGATTGCGCTGCTGTTCTTTCTGCACGGCGCCAAGCTGTCCCGGGAGTCGATCATTGCGGGCGCCGGGCATTGGCGGTTGCACCTGTTGGTGTTCGGTCTGACGTTTGTGGCGTTTCCGCTGATCGGGCTGGCGCTCAAGCCAGTGCTGTCTCCGCTGATCGGCAAAGACCTCTATATGGGTGTCCTTTATCTGTGCGCGTTGCCCGCCACGGTGCAGTCGGCCATTGCCTTCACCTCACTGGCACGCGGCAATATCCCGGCGGCGATCTGCAGCGCCGCCGCGTCGAGTCTGTTCGGCATCTTCCTGACACCGTTGCTGGTGACCCTGCTGTTGAACGTACACGGAGAGGGCAGTTCGACGGTCGATGCCATCGTGAAAATCAGCGTTCAACTCTTGTTGCCGTTCGTGGCCGGTCAGATCATGCGCCGCTGGATCGGCGCCTGGGTCGGCCGCAACAAAAACTGGCTGAAGTTCGTGGATCAGGGTTCGATTCTGTTGGTGGTGTACGGCGCGTTCAGCGAAGCCGTGAACGAAGGCATCTGGCACAAGATTCCGCTCTGGGATCTCGGTGGTCTGGTCGTGGTTTGCTGCGTCCTGCTGGGCCTGGTGCTTTTGGCGTCTACGTTGCTGGGCAAGCTGTTCGGTTTCAATATCGAAGACCGCATCACCATTCTGTTCTGCGGTTCGAAGAAAAGTCTGGCCACTGGCGTACCGATGGCGCAGGTGCTGTTCGCGGGGAGCACGATCGGCGTGCTGATTCTGCCGCTAATGCTGTTCCATCAGATCCAGCTGATGGTCTGCGCGGTGCTGGCGCAGCGATATGCCAAACGCAATGAATCCGTGTCGGAGCTGATGGCGCAAGTTGATCCTTGATCGGCGGAGTGTGCGCGTCAGGGGTGTTTTGAGTGAGCTGCATCGGGGACCTCGTAGAGCCGCAACTGCGTATCTTCGATCGTCAATGTGCTCACGTTCACCCAACTGGCCGGTATCGACGTGAAGTCGTCCGGTGGTGCTTTGTTGCCGATCAACCAGACTCGGGCAGGTCCGCTTTCCAGCGCCTGAAGCTTGTCCAGATAGACGTTGCTGGAATTCGTGAACAGCGTGCCGAACCCGTAGGCATTCGGCCTTCCTGACGTACCGTCGGGTTTGTCAGGCGTGTAGAGCAGGGGAACGGTCGGGGTCTTGTTGTAATACCGGTAGCTCAGGTACCAGAACATATCGCTGACCACGATGCGGTCGCCCGCGACGTAGTGCTCATTGACGTAGTCGACCAGGTCGTCGAACTGTTCCGGATCCGTCCGATAGTCGTTGCTCAATCCCGTGAGCTCCAGTGTCAGGAGCAGCGCCACTGCGAATACCGCTGCGGTGCGAAAAACGCTCGGCGATGCGATCAATGGCGACGGCCAGGATGATCGGCAAACCCAAGGCCGAGAACATCAAATAGCGCTCCACCAGCAAGGGCGTGATCCGGGAAATGGCGAACACGACAATCGGCGGCAGCAGTGCATAAATGATCAGCAGCCCGTGGAATTTATAAGGGCCCTGATCGTGACGCCAGACGGCGACGACGATCACTGCGAGCGCTACCGGAAGGGACAGGTAAATCCAGCCGGGCACGAACGTCCCGTCAGTCAGCGTAAAGAATTGCCATACGGTCGATGGCAGTGAGTAGGCGTCAACCGGTGTAATCCAGCCAATGTCGTTGCCCGCCCGGAGTTGATCAAGGTGTTGCAACAGATCAAAAAATTCGAAAAGCCAAGGCGTAAACATTACGACGATCAGCCCGTTGGTGATCCACCAGGCCGGTCGACGTATCAGGCAGGGTTGCGCCTTGCGCAGCAGCAACAGATAGCACCAGTGGGACAGCACGCAGAACGCCGTGAAGTAGTGGGTGTAGAAGCTGGCGGTCATCAGCACGGCGTACGCCACCAAGTAACGATGGCGCTGCGGGTTTTTCACCCAGTACACCAAGGCGATGGTTGCGCCCAGTAGCCAGAAGCCCATGAGCGAATACATGCGCACTTCCTGGCTGTAGCGCACGGCAATGGGCAGCAGGGCCAGGAAGAGGCCGGCCAACAGTGCGGCGCGCCGGCTGGCAATGAGCAAGGTGAGCCAGACGCCTAGCACGACGCTGCCGATGCCGGGAAGCACACTCAACAAGCGGATGGAAAAAAGCGAACTCCCGAACGCACTTGTCCAGGCGTGCAGGAGCAGGAAGTAAAGCGGTGGGTGTACGTCGTGTGCGCTGTGGACCCAGATGAGTGAGGGCGAAAACTGACTCATGAACAGGCTCGAACCCTCGTCGCACCAGACCGCCGAAGCCGTCGAGCCGTAAAGCCTGACCAAGGTTGCAAGCACCACGATGGGGATGAGCCAGAATTCTGTTACCCATCGTCTTGCCTGCATGATTGTCTGCACCCTGTCGCTGCGGGGTTTATGGCCACCACAACGCCGCGTTCAGCTTTCGTTATGCCAAACGCGGCCTGCTGTCGTGATTTTCCTGCTGTTGTGATTTTCAAAGGAGCGTTTCAAGGGCCGACGTGAGGTCAATCGCCGCAAGGGGATCATTCCTCCGCCAATTGCTCCTTATATTCCTTCACGTATTCGCCCGCCAACGATTCCTTCTGCTTGTCGTCCAGTAGTTTGCCCGCCATCTGGAAGAATTTCTGCTCCTCTTCCTTGAGGTGGTGATGGACTTTCTCGGACAGCTTCTTCGCAGTTGCGAGCCACGCCGGGCTGGACATCTCGGTTTCGTCCAGTTCTTCCATCATCTCGTCCATCTCATGGTGCTCGGAGATGGCATGTCGGCTGAGATCAACGCCGTTGTCGAACTGCATCAGCGGTATATAGAAGAAGCGTTCTTCGGCGGTCTCGTGGGCCTGAAGCTCGGCCTTGAGCTGTTCGTAGGCCGCGACACGGTCTTTACTGTCGCCGTGGGTCTGGATCAAGGCATCGGCGTAGCCGCGTTGCCGGTCGTGGCTTTCTCTCAGGGCTTCGAAGATGTTCATGGTCGTTTCCTTAATCGGCTGTGGGTCTGCAATCAGGTGCTTATGCCTAGACCCCGCACGGTGCTCAGACGTTCCATCCGGGCAAGCGGCATAAGCTTAGAGCTATACGTTTCTTTCATAATTCGTGGCAGTTTTTATAATCAAAATGACTTTAAGGCGGGGTGCTCATGCCTGTTTTCTCAGGCGTGGCGCCAGGCGTCGTTCAAACACTCGCTCACTCAAGGATCGTCATGTCCCTTCGCACACTCATTGTCGCCGCGGCGCTGCTGCTGGCGACCGCCACGGCGCAGGCCGAGCAGGTCATCAGCATCGGCTACCAGCGTTCATCTACGTTGTGGCTGCTGCTCAAGAATGACGGCCAGATTGAGCAACGCCTGAAGCCCTTGGGCTTCACGGTTCAGTGGCATGAGTTCAGCAGTGGGCTGCTGAGCGCGATGAACGCGGGCAGTGTCGATCTGCACGCCGATGTGGCGGATGCGTTCGCGTTGTTCACCCAGGCGGCCAACACGCCGTTGACTTACTACGCACGGGAGAACCCGTCGCCCACCGCGCAGGCGATCATTGTTCAGGACGGCTCGCCCATTCGCAGCGTCGCCGACCTCAAGGGTAAGCGCGTCGCGGTCTCGAAAGGCTCAGGCAGTAATTTTCTGTTGATTTCAGCGCTGAAAAAGGCCGGCTTGACGCTGGAAGACATTCAGCCGGTGTACCTGGAAGCGCCAGACGGCGTGGCCGCGTTCTCAAGTGGCAACGTGGATGCATGGGCGATCTGGGACCCGTTCCTCGCCACCCAGGAACGTGAGCATCATGTTCGTGTGCTGGCGGATGGCAGCAAAGGCGTCGCCAACTACAACCGTTTCTATGTCGCCAACACGAGTTTCGCGAAGGCGCACCCCGAGGTGCTGCAGGTGGTGTTCGACACCCTGCATGACGCCGGGCAGTGGGTCAAAGGCCATCCGCAGGAGGCGGCGAAAAACCTCGCGCCGCTGTGGGGCAATATTCCGCCGGAAACCGTGGAGTTGGCCAACAGCCGTCGCAGCTACGACATCGTCCCGGTCAACGTCGATCAGTTGGCCGAGCAGCAGCGCATCGCTGATTACTATTACGAAGCGAAGCTGATTCCCAAGCCGCTGAAGATTTCCGACATCGCCGTCTGGGTGCCCAAGGCTAAATAAGGCAGGAGAAGCATCATGAGTCGTCAAATTCATCTGTCTGCCTTTTTGTTGACCGGCCCGGTGATCCACAGTCATGCCGCCTGGCGTCATCCGGAAACCCTCGGTCATTACCTCGATCCCGATTACTACGCACGCACGGCGCGTGTGGTGGAAGAGGGTTTGTTCGACTTTCTGTTTTTCGCCGATCGCCTGGCGGTCGGTGATCAGATGGGCGGCTCGCGGGATATCGCCTTGCGCTACGGCGCGCAGGACGCCACGCGCCTGGACCCGCTGCCGATCCTGTCCTATCTGGTCGGGCAGACACGCAAGTTGGGGTTGGGCGCGACGCGTTCGACCACCTATTACGAGCCCGCGCACATCGCCCGTGAGTTCGCCACACTCGATCATCTGTCCAAGGGCCGCGCAGCCTGGAACATCGTCACGTCAATGAACGACAGCGAGGGGCGTCTGTTCGGCAAGGACAAACACCTTGAGCACGACCTGCGTTACGACCGTGCCGACGAGTTCGTCGAGGTGGCGCTGAAGCTGTGGCGCAGTTGGGCGCCGGGTGCGTTGAAGCTCGACCGTGAGACCGGTGTATTGGCCGATCCGTCGAAGATCACTTCAGTGCAGCATCAGGGGGAATGGTTCAAGGTCGAAGGCCCGCTGAACATTCCGCGTACGCCGCAGGGGCGACCGGTCTTGATTCAGGCCGGGTCCTCGGGGCGCGGGCGGCGATTCGGCGCGCGGTGGGCTGAGGCAATTTTCACCATTCACCCGCATTTGAAAGCGATGCACGCGTTTCGCGAAGACGTGCGCGGCCAGGTCGTGCAGCAAGGACGCAGCGCAGACAGTTGCAAGGTGCTGACGGCCGTTATGCCGTTCATTGGCGGCAGTGAGGCCGAAGCACGCGCCAAGCTTGACAAACACAACGCGCTGGCGCGCCCTGAACTGGGGTTGGTGACGCTGGCTTCGCAGCTTAACGTCGATCTGTCGCCGTTTCCCTTGTCGGCGACCCTGGCGGAGATTGCCCGCTCGCCGTTGATCCCTCCGGCCGCTGCCGAGAAGCTGTTGATGCAAGGGGCTGAAACCACGCTGGAAGAGCTAGGCAGGATTTTCGCCAGCAGCGTCAGGGTGCCGCAGCTGGTGGGCACCGGCGCTCAGGTTGCCGATCAGTTGGCGGAGATGTTCACCCAGGGCGGTTGCGATGGCTTCGTCATTTCACCGGCGTATCTGCCGGGGTCGTTCAGCGAGTTCGTCGAAAGCGTGATCCCGCATTTGCAGCGCAAGGGGTTGTTTCGCACGGCGTATGAAGGCTCGACCTTGCGCGAGCATTTGGGGTTGGCGGCGTTGGAGGATTGAAGGGCTCAGCTTCAGCAGTTGTCCGAAAAATCTGCAACCTGTACAGCCTTCTGACAGCATCCCCCGGTCGATTACGGGCTGACATCCGAAACATGCTGCGTATGATGGGCCCGACGTTTTTCTGAAAGGGCCCGTTCTCAATGATGAAGTTTTTCGCTGCGCTGCTCTGTGTGTTCACCGGTTTTGCTCATGCCGAGCCTGCCTTGCTCACCGACCTCGCCCTGCCTTACCTCGCTGCCGCCCCCGCCGATACCAAAGACAAACCCCTGATCATCTTCCTGCACGGCTACGGCAGCGACGAGCGTGACCTGTTCGGCATCAAGGACGAGTTGTCGGCGGATTACACCTACCTCTCCGTGCGCGCGCCGCTGGAAGTCGACGGTGGCGGGTACAAGTGGTTCAGCCAGGACACGGATCAGGCCGAATACGAAGGCGTGACCAGCGATGTGGACAAGAGCACCGATCTGCTCAGGACCTTCATCGAACAGGCCACTGAGAAGTACGGCACGCAACCGGACAAGGTGGTCTTGGTGGGCTTCAGTCAGGGCGCCATGATGAGTTATCAAATCGGCTTGCAGCACCCGGAAATGGTGCGCGGCATTGCGCCGTTGAGCGGCAAGATCCTCGCTTCCCTCAACGCTCGCCTGAAACCCGACGAAGCACTCAAGCCGCTGAAAGTCTTCATCGGTCATGGCTCGGCGGATAACCGCGTGCCGTTCTCCGGCGCGACCGAGGCTCGGACGGTTCTGGAGAACCTGCTGATCAATCCTGAGTTTCATGCGTATGCCGGGGCGGGGCATACCATCACGTCAGCCGAGGTTGACGACCTTAAGCGTTGGATTGAAGGGGTGTTGAAAGGCTGACGCGTCTGATGGCTGCTGTTGAGCGCCAGATCGTCAGAGTGCGGCCCAGAGCAAGCGCACTCCTGGGCCTTTGGCAGAATCAACGGTGCCGGGGGGTCATAACCCCTGACTGCCGCGGATGAGTTCATAGGCCCGGCGCGCCAATGGGTTTACGGTATTGGGCCGGATCCACAGGTGATAAGTGACGTCGGGCATGCGCGGCAGGCCATCGGCTTCCCCCAGCACGCGCATGTCCGGCCCGAGCATTTCCATGCTGCGGGCCGTAACGCCCAGACCCGCCCGGGTGGCGGCCTTGATGCCGATCAGGTTCGAGGCCAGATAGGCCTGGCGCCAGGGAATGTGGGCGCGCTCAAGGGCTTCGATCGCGTACCGCCGATAGATGCTCGGCTCATCCACCAGAATCAGCGGAATCGGCTCGCCGGGCACGTGCAGGTACTGCGCCGAGCAGATCCACCACACCGGTGATGTGCGCAAGGCGAAGCCTTCCAGGGCGGGATCCTCGCGGGTCGAAATCACCATGTCGACCTTGCCGCGATGCAGATCTTCCATCAGAAACGGGCTGCGACCCACGTCGATCTCCAGCCGCAGCCTCGGCGCGGACCGGGCGATGTGGCTGAGAATCGGCGGCAGGATGGTGTCCGCGATGTCGTGGGGCGAGCCGATGCGCAACACGCCGCTGAGGCTGCTTTCTCGCAGTGAATTGAGCGCGTCATCGTTGAGCGACAGCATCTGCCGCGCGTGGCGTAACAACTGCCGACCGGGTTCGGTGAGTTGCTTCTGACGGCCCTGTTTCTGAAACAGACTGACGCCGATCTGCTGTTCGAGACGCTGCATGTGCTGCGTCACCGACGATTGCGTGCGCGACAACTGCGCCCCGGCGCCGGCGAAGCTGTGGTGATCGACAACGGCGACGAAGGTGCGTAGCAATTCGAGGTCTAGGGTGGAGGACATGTTGTGTATCCTGTAAACGTCAGTTTTGTAGGAGCGTGGCTTGTCCCGCGATCTGCCGGGTACCGGCAGTAGAATCAGACGTCTCGGTAACCTCAGGTGCAATGCAATCGTTGGGTTGACGACGGGTTCCCCGCCGATCGCGGGACAAGCCGCGCTCCTACAGGTCCGTATTACATCAGCGGAATTGCTCAATACATTACGTTTTTTTATGAATTGGAAAAGCCCTCTCTTTCAAAATATCCATAAGGCCCAATAAAACAGCGCTTATACCGTTTTGCTCTAAATCGCAAAACCAGAAAGTTATAACCATATTTGATATTTGAATTTCCGCTCATCCCGTTCTCTCCCTAGGATGCGGTTCATTACAAGGCGCTGACGTCACACCGTCGCAAGCGCCGAGCCGATGACCATTTGAGGGGAAGTCCATGCCGTACACGCACTCGCCATTTGCTCGTTTCCTGCCGTTAATGATCGGCGCTGCCGTAACGCTGGGCGCCAGCTTCGCGGCCCAGGCGGATGCCACGCTGGACAAGATCGATCAACGCCACCGTGTGGTGGTCGGCGTGCTGTTGTCAGGCGGGCCGTTCGGCTCCATCGATCCTTCCAGCCAGAAACCCAAGGGCCTGAACGTCGACATGGCCGAAGACCTCGGTCGTCAGCTCGGTGCAGAGGTGGAACTGGTGCCCGTACTGCCCGCCAACCGCGTGCAGTTCCTGCAGCAGGGCAAGGTCGATCTGCTGATCGCCAACATGGAGTGGACCGCCGAGCGGGGCCAGCAGTTGGGCTTTGTACCCACCCCGTTCTATCGCGTCGGCGGCACCGCAGCGGTGCTCAAAGACAGCAAGATCACCCGCTGGGAAGACCTCAAGGGCCAGCCGGTCTGCACGTCTCAGGGCAGCAGCTACGTAAAGCCGCTGACCGAATTCGGCGCTGAATTGAAAGCATTCAAAAGCTCGTCGGAATCCTTGCTGGCCTTGCGCGGCAACAACTGCGTAGCGGCGGTGCACGACGCCACGCTGATCAACCCGCTCATCGCCGACAGCGCCGAATGGAAGGACTACCGCGCGATCACCCCCGAGCTGAATCCGGCGCCATCGGTGATATGGACCCGCCCTGGCGAAGCCGACACCCAAGCCAGACTCGATGCCATCGTCAAAGGCTGGCACCGCACCGGCTGGCTGATCGAGGCCGAGAAGCGCCACCACATCACCCCGGCCTCGCCAGCGCTGGTCGAATTGCACGACAAGTTCCAGGCCGCGGGCGCCTGAGTCGCTGCTTTTTCTACCCTTGGTTTTTCAGGTTTCTTACAAGGCATTCGTTCATGAGCAGCTTTTCCATCGGCAAGACCCTGTCCGTTATTGGCCTCTCGATCGGGCTGGCGATGGGCGCAACCCTGGCCCACGCCGACGCCACGCTGGACAAGATCAACCAGCGTCACAAAATCAGCATCGGCGTGATTCTCAGCGGGCCGCCGTTCGGCACCATCGATCCGAAGACTGGCGAACACCTGGGCTACAACGTCGAGCTGGCCAAGGGCATCGCGCAAAAGCTGGGTGTCGAGGTCGAAACCGTGTCGGTGCTGGCGCCCAACCGCGTGCAGTTCCTGCAGCAAGGCAAGGTCGACATCCTGATTGCCAACATGCAGTACACCGACGAGCGTGCCGAGATTCTCGACTATGTGCCAACCCCGTACGAAGAAGTCGGCGGCGCCGCGCTGATCCGCAAAGGCGCTGGCATCAGCCAGTGGGAAGACCTCAAAGGCAAACCGGTTTGCGTGTCTCAGGGCAGCAACTTCATCAAGCCGTTGCAGGAAACCTATGGCGCAGAGATCAAGGCGTTCCGCAGCCAGTCCGAGTCGCTTTTGTCTCTGCGTGGCAACGGTTGCGTGGCCGCCGTGCACGTCAGCCCGACCATGCACGCGCTGCTGGATGATCCGGAGTGGGCCGACTACAACCTCCCGCTGGCCAACGACCTGATCCCGTCGAAATCGGTGATCTGGGTGCGCAAGGGCGAACACGACACGCAGGCAAAACTCGACGCGATCATTCGCGACTGGCACCGCAGTGGCTGGTTGATCGACGTGGGTCAGCGCACCGGCATGGCGCCGTCGCAAGCCTTGCGTGATCTGCACGAACAGTTTCGTAACGCCGCGCCGCTGGCCACGAAATGATTCTGAGAGGCCAACGATGAACAGCGACCTTTTCCAGACGTTGCAGCAACTGCTCGGCGCAAGCCATGTGCTGCCGGGCGCCGAATCCCCGGCGCAGTTGACCGACAAGCAGGGCACCTACGTCGGTCAGGCGCTCGCTGTCGTGCGCCCGGCCAACACCGACGAAGTCGCTGCGGTGGTGCGCGCCTGTGCCGCCCATAAGACTCCGGTCGTGGTCCAGGGCGGCAACACCGGGTTGATGGGCGCGGCAACCCCGGATGCCAGCGGGCGTTCGGTGTTGTTATTGCTTGACCGCTTGAACCGCGTGCGCCAGATCGATACCGACAACGACGCCCTCACTGTCGAAGCCGGCTGCATCTTGCAGAACATTCAGGACGTGGCCCGTGAGGCGGGACGGCTGTTTCCCCTGAGCCTTGGCGCAGAGGGCAGTTGCACCATCGGCGGCAACCTCGGCACCAACGCGGGCGGCACCGCGGTGCTGCGCTACGGCAACACCCGCGAGTTGACGCTGGGCCTTGAAGTGGTCACCGCCGAAGGCGAGATCTGGCATGGGCTGCGGGGTCTGCGCAAGGACAATACCGGTTACGACCTGCGTGACCTGTACATCGGCAGTGAAGGCACGCTCGGCATTATCACGGCCGCGACGCTCAAACTTTTTCCGCTGCCCAAGGCGCAAAGCACGGCGTTTTTGGCGTTCGATTCGTTGGGCCAGGCGGTGAGTTTTCTGTCCCGCGCCCGCGCCGGTTTCGGGGCCAGCCTGACCGCTTTCGAACTGCTCACCGCCGATTGCCTGGCGCTGCTGCGCGAGCAGTTTCCTGAAGGCCCGCAGCCCTTTTTGAATGCCGCTCAACCCTGGTTCGCGTTGCTGGAGCTGTCCGATAACCACAGCGAAGCCCACGCGCGTCAGGCGTTCGAGGACGTGCTGGGCAGCGCGTTCGAAGAGGGCCTGCTGGCCGATGCTTTGATCGCCGAAAGCCTGGCCCAGAGCGAGGCACTGTGGCTGCTGCGCGAGAACATGAGCGAAGCGCAGAAGCGTGCCGGACGCAACATGAAGCACGACATCTCGATCCCGATTTCGCGCATCGTCGAATTTGTCGAACACACCGACGCCTTGCTGCAACAACACTTCCCCGGCGTACGCCATTTCACGTTCGGCCATCTGGGCGACGGCAACCTGCATTACAACGTCGCGCACCCACTCGACTCCACGGTCGAGGCGCACATGGCGCGCTATGCCGAACTCAGCGAGATCGTCCACGACAGCGCACATGCCCTCGGCGGCTCGATCAGCGCCGAGCATGGCATCGGCCAACGCAAGCTGGCGATGCTGCCGCGCTACAAGAGCAGCGTTGAGCTCGACTTGATGCGCCGCATCAAGCAGGCGCTAGACCCTCTCAATCTGCTCAACCCAGGCAAGGTCCTGGCGAGCGTCGAAAGCCGGAGCACAGCCCCATGAGCCTACGTTTATCTCAACGCATACAGCGTGTCTCGCTGTCCGCCAACGCGGCGGCCAAATCCCGGGCCACTGCCTTGCGCGAGGCCGGTCGCGACATCCTCGATCTGACCACCGGCGAGCCGGACTTCGACACGCCGGAGCACATTAAGCAGGCCGCCTACGCCGCCATCGATGGCGGTGCGACCAAGTACACACCGACACCCGGTGTGAAGGCGTTGCGCGAGGCCATTCAGCGCAAGCTGCAGCGAGAGAACCGGTTGGATTACGCGTTGCCTTCGATTGTGGTGGGCAACGGCGCCAAGCAGGTCATCTTCAACGCCTTCGCCGCGACCCTGGATGACGGCGATGAGGTGCTGGTGCCGGTCCCTTACTGGCCATCGTTTCCGGACATCGTGCGGGTCAACGGCGGTGAACCGGTGTTTATCGAATGCGGTCTTGAGCAGGGCTGCAAACTGACCCCCGTGCAGCTGGAACAGCACATCACCGCGCGCACCCGTTGGCTGATCCTCAACGGTCCCGGCAACCCGAGTGGCGCGGTCTACAGCGAGGCGGAGCTAATGGCGCTGGCCGACGTGTTGCGTCGTCATCCCCACGTGCTGGTGCTTCTAGACGAGTTGTACGAGCACATTCGTTTCGACGGCCACCCTGCGCTGAGCTTGCTCAATGTGGCGCCCGACCTGCAAGCCCGTGCTTTGTTGGTCGGCGGTGTGTCGAAAACGTACGCGATGACCGGTTGGCGCATCGGTTTCGGTGCGGGGCCGCAAGAACTGACCAATGCCATGACGGTGATGCAGTCGCAATCGACATCTGGCGCGTCCTCCGTTGGGCAGGCCGCAGCGCTGGCCGCGTTTGAAGGCGGCTTGGGTTTCTTGCCCGATCAGGTGCACGCCTATCACCAGCGCCGCGATCTGTTGGTGACTGCGCTGAGCAACGTGGATGGGCTCGATGTGCTCACGCCCGAAGGTGGATTTTTTGTCTTTGTCCGCTGCGCCGGATTGTTGGGCCGCATTCGCCCCGATGGCCAGCGCCTGAATAACGACGGCGACGTGGTGGATTACCTGCTGGAGCAGGGCGTGGCTGGCGTGGCGGGCAGTGCTTATGGGTTGTCGCCGTGGTTTCGTCTATCGATCGCCACGGCCACCAGCAGCGTGATCGAAGCCGGGCGGCGCATCGCCAACGCCTGCGTCGAGCTGCGAACCGAGGTCCTGGCATGAGTCATTGGCTTGAGGGGTTCGTGCACTGGACGGCGACGTTCGGGCTGAACTACAGCTTTCTGCTGGACGCCTATCAGCGCGGCTCGATGGTCAATGGCGCGTTGACCACGGCCTTGCTCTGCGTGTTCACCATCATCGGCAGCCTGGTCGCGGGCGTGGCGCTGGCGGCGATGCTGACCAGCGACAAGCCTTATCTGGCCAAGCCTGCGCGGATTTTCATCGAAGTCACCCGCAACACGCCGACGCTGGTGCAGCTGTACTGCGCGTTTCTGGTGTTGAACATGCTGCTGACCCAGGCGGTTGGCGCTGCAAATCCGCTCACGCCGTTTGCCTGGGTGGTGATTGTGATTTCGCTGCACAAGGGCGCATTCCATGCCGAGGCCTTGCGCGCCGGGATCGAAGCGGTGCCTGCAGTCACGCTGGAAGCGGCCAGTTCGCTGGCCTTCAGCAGCCGGCAGTTGCTGTGGAACGTGCAATTGCCGCTGGCCATGCGCTTCGCGCTGCCGTCGCTGATCAACAACCTGATCGATCTGGTCAAGATGACGGCCGTGGCGTCGGCCATCGCCGTGGGCGACATCACCTACGCCTCGATCATGATCTGGACCCAGAGCGACAATGTGCTGGAATTGATGATCCTGCTGCTGGCGTTTTTCGGCCTGCTCAGCTTCATCGTCAACTGCGTGGGCCGTGCCCTCGAAGCAAAATTGAGGATGCCCGGTTATGGCCATTGAGTCGTCTGTCAGCCTGCCGTGGTCCTGGCCACGCCGGCATCCGGGCAAGCTGTTGTGTGGCGTTGTCGTGGCATTGCTGCTGGTCTTCAGCGCGCCGAAAAGTCCGGTGCTCGCGGCGTTGTACGAGTGGTCGCCCGCCTTGGCAACGGGCTTCGGACAAAACATCCTGATCAGCCTGCTGGCCATCGCCATCGGTTCTGTATTGGGCCTTTTGGTTGGCGCGCTGGCGGTGTCGCCGCTGTGGATCACCCGGCTGCCAGCGAAGATCTGGGTGCAGGTATTTCGTAATGCGCCGTGGCTGGTGCTGATCTATTTCACCACCTATGTGTTTCCGTTCGAGCTGCACATCGGCAGCGCCTGGATCGCCTTTCCCGACTGGGTGAAGGTCACCCTTGGCCTGGCGCTGCCGGCCAGCGCCAACGTCGCGGAAATCTTTCGCGGGGCCATCGGCTCGATCCCGAGTACGCAATGGGAAGCCTCACGGTCGCTGGCGTTCACCCGTGGGCAGATCTTCCGCTCGATCATTCTGCCGCAGTGTTTCAAGCGCATGTTGCCGCCGTGGATGAACTTGTATGCGGTGATCACCATGGGCACGGCGCTGGCGTCGCTGGTGGGTGTGCATGACCTGATCGACACCGCGCAGATCGCCAGCAACACGGTCAACCGGACCGGTTTCACGGTGCTGATCTACTTCAGCGTGCTGGCGTTGTTTTTTGCCTACTGCTATCCGATTTCCCGACTCACTCAATACCTGGAGCGACGTTATGCTTTTTCCTGAAACGCGCGCCGAAGCCCCGCTGATCAGCCTGCGCGACATTCACTTGTCCTTCGGCACAAACACCGTGCTCAAAGGCATCGACCTCGATGTGCAGCGCGGTCAGGCGGTGTCGATCATCGGCCCGTCAGGGTCGGGCAAGTCGACCATTCTGCGCTGCATCACGGGTCTGCTGCAGCCGCAGCGCGGGACGATCCGTGTGGGCAACACCGAGGTGCACACGCTCAACAACGAAGCCCAGCGCATCGAGTTGCGCAAGCGCGTCGGCTTCGTATTTCAGCAATACAACCTGTTTCCGCACTTGTCGGTTCTGGAAAACCTGGTCATCGCGCCGCGCAAAGTGCTGGGACGTAACTCGGTGGACGCCGAGAAAGAAGCTCGCGCGTTGCTGGCGAAAGTGCGCATGGAGCACAAGGCGGATGCGTATCCGGGGCAATTGTCCGGCGGTCAGCAGCAGCGCGTGGCGATTGCCCGGGCGCTGGCGATGCGGCCCGAGCTGATCCTGTTCGACGAAGTGACCTCGGCCCTCGACCCTGAAACCGTCGGCGAGGTGCTGACGGTGATTCGCGAGCTGACCGAGGAGGGCATGACCTGCGTGCTGGTCACCCATGAAATGCGCTTCGCCGAGGACATCAGCGACGTGGTGTATTTCACCGAGAACGGCCTGATCGTCGAACACGGCAGCGCCGAACAGATTTTTCAACGCCCGACCAGCGAGCGGACCCAGGCGTTTCTGCGCCACGCCCTCGGCGACGCCGGACGTCGCCCCGCAGCGGCGGGTGACCCGTATTTGCTGAGCAATATCAGCCGTTACAGTTTGTCTGTTTGACCGCTAAGGCCAAGTTAGAGCTGCTGGACGGGAATCCTGTGGGAGTGAGCTTGCTCACGAAGACTGAGTTTCAGACGCTACAGATGTGTGGAATGTACCGGCCTTTTCGTGAGCAAGCTCACTCCCACAGGGATGACGTTGTCGGGCACCGATGTGCAGTTTCCAAAGCAATAACCGGGTCTGGCAGCGAGCTGTTGCACGCCCTGAGAACCTATAAAAGGAGCACCTGATGAGCACCGAAGACCGCAGCCAAGTGATCGAAGACTTCCTGCAAAAAATCCGCGTTATCCATCAGCGCGGCGTTGACCGTGAAGCGCTGAAAGAGATCGTCAGCCTGCTGGAAGAGCTGGCCCAGCGCCGTGAATTGTTCAACTTCACGACCTTCCCTGCGCCCGTGCCGGGTGAAGGCGACACGGCGTTTCGTTATCGCCTGAACGACAATGGTGAGACCCCGACGCTGTACATGAACTCCCTGCTGCCGGGCAAAAGCACGCTGCCGCATAACCACGAAACTTGGGCGGTAATCGTGGCCGTCGAGGGTCAGGAGATCAATTACGTGTGGGCGCGCACCGACGACGGCAGCGACCCGGCCTTCGCCAAGCTTGAGCTGGAGAAAGAAGTGGTGGTGCAACCGGGCACCTCGATCAGTTTCCTGGGGGAGGATCTGCATGGCATCAAGGTCGATGGCGAAACCCCGACGCTGCATTTCCATCTGTATGGCCGTCCACTGGAGTCGTTGAACGGCCGCTACGGCGTCAACACCGAAGGCAAGGTTCTCAACTACAACGCCTCGCAAATGGCCCCGTCGATCAAGGCGTACGCATGATCGATCTCTACTACTGGCCGACGGGCAACGGGCTGAAGGTCGGCATCCTGCTGGAAGAACTGGGCCAGGAATACCGGTTGCTGCCAATCAATATCCGCACGGGCGAACAGAAGCAGGCCGGGTTCCTGGCGATCAGTGCCAATGGGCGGATTCCGGCGATTGTCGATCATGCTCCAACAGCGGACGGTCCCCTGAGCCTGTTCGAATCCGGGGCTATTCTGAATTATCTGGCAGACAAGGCCGGTCGTTTTCTACCGCCGCAAGGCACGGCCGCGCGTCAGCGGGTGCAGGAATGGCTGTTCTGGCAGGTCGGGCATATCACGCCTTATTTGAGTCAGTTGCAGGTGTTCAGGGAGAAAGCGCCGGAGCCGATTCCTTTCGCCCTCGCCCTGCTCGGCGCCGAGGCCGCGCGCCTCTATGGCGTGCTGGAAAAACGCTTGGGCGACGTGCCGTTCGTGGCGGGCGAATACTCCATCGCCGACATGGCGATCTTCCCGTGGATTCAGCCATTGCGGCAGGGCCAAGACCTGGCGCGTTACCCGAACATCCACGCCTGGCGCGAGCGCATCAAAGCCCGACCGGCCGTGCAGCGGGCGTATGACAAGGGCAGGGAAGTGGCAGCGGGTGAGAAGTCGTTGGCGTTGCAGTAAAGGCGCTCACCGTCCCTGTAGGAGCGCGCTTGCCCGCGATAAACGATAACGCGGACCGCCTGATGTACCGCGGCGCCCGAATCTCGGGCAAGCGCGCTCCTACAAAAGCGAGTTGCATCATTTTCTGAATCACGAGAATTCCATGAGCCAAAAAATCACCCCGCAACACCTGCAAACCTGGTTGTTCGACGGGCAGGAGATCGCCCTGTTCGACGTACGCGAGCACGGTCAGTACGGCGAAGCGCATCTGTTTCACGGGGTAAATCTGCCCTACAGCCGGCTTGAGCTGGAAGCGCCTCGGCTGGCGCCCAATCCAGCGGTGCGCATGGTGATCTACGACCAGACCGGCCACGACGTATCAGTGTCCGCGGCGCAACGTCTGCAAACGCTCGGCTACACCGACGTCCATGTGCTGGAAGGCGGTGCCGATGGTTGGCAAGCGGCAGGCCTGCAACTGTTTGCCGGGGTGCATGTGCCGTCCAAGGCGTTCGGCGAGTTGGTGGAAGAAGCCAGTCACACGCCGCACATCAGCGCGACCGAACTGGCGGCATTGCAGGCCAAAGGCGAACCGTTGGTGTTGCTCGACGGCCGGCCGTTCGACGAATACCGCAAGATGACCATTCCCGGTTCCATCTGCTGCCCCAATGGCGAGCTGGGGTATCGGCTGGCGGATCTGGTGCCGGACGACACGACGCCGATCGTGGTCAACTGCGCGGGGCGCACGCGCAGCATTATCGGGGCTCAGACCCTGATCGACCTGGGCGTGAAGAACCCGGTTTATGCGCTGGAGAACGGCACTCAAGGGTGGTTCCTCGCCGACCTGCCGCTGGAACACGGCAGCACGCGCCGCTACCCGGAAGCGTCCGCTGCCGCGTCGCTGGCGCAGCAACGTGAGGCCGCCACACGTCTGGCTCAGCGGACCGGTGTGACGACCGTCGACGCCGAGCAGGTCGTGGCCTGGTCTCACGACCCCGCGCGCAGTCTGTTCCTGTGTGACGTGCGCACTCCGGAAGAGTTTGCCCTCGGCAGTCTACCCGGTGCGCAACACACGCCGGGCGGGCAGTTGATTCAATCCACCGACCTCTACATCGGCGTGCGTGGCGCGCGGCTGGTACTAATCGACAACGATGGCGTGCGCGCCCCCATCGTGGCCAGTTGGTTACGTCAGCTTGGGCATCAGGCCTATGTGTTGCAGGGCGGCTTGCACAGTGGTCTGGCGTTAACGCCTGAGCGCTACGCTGTCGCGCCAGCATTGCCTGCGATCAGCGCTGCCGAGCTGGCGGACTCGCTGCGTGACAACACCATTGCGCTGGTGGACCTGCGCGGGAGCATGGCGTTTCGCAAGGCGCACATCGCCGGTGCTCGCTGGTCGATTCGTTCGCATCTGGCCGATGACCTGGCGACTGAAACAAAGCCGTTGGTGCTCGTGGCCGATCAGGCCGATGTCGCGGCGATAGCGGCACTTGAATTGCCCGAGCGGCAGCGAGCGAATGTGCGATGGCTGGATTTCAAGGCTTGGCAATCGGCCGGCCTGCCTGTGCATGAAGACCCAAGCAACCCGCCGAACGAGCAGTGCATCGATTTTCTGTTCTTCACCCACGACCGTCACTCCGGCAACAAGGAGGCGGCCCGTCAGTACCTGGCGTGGGAGATCGGGTTGCTGGGGCAGATGACCGAGCAGGAAATCGCGAGCCTCAAGCCCTTGGCGTCGAGCGTGAAACAGAGCCGCGTCCGCACCCGGCTGGTCCATGCTGCACGGGGCGAAAAAGGCAGTGGCGTACGCGCCGTGAACCCGCCTGTTTCCCGCATGAGCACAGTGCTGTTCGACACGCTCGGCGAGATGCGCGACGCGCGTAAACGGCGCGACACCGAGCGTGTGCTGACGTACGGTGCACGGGGAAATCCGACCGCGTTCGAGCTGGAAGACCTTGTCACGGAACTGGAAGGCGGCTACCGCACGCGGCTTTTTGGCACCGGACTGGCGGCCGTGGCGCAGACCTTTCTGGCCTATCTGCGGCCGGGCGACCATGTCTTGATTACCGACGCGGTGTACTCGCCGGTGCGCCAGGTGGCCGAGGAATTCCTCGCGCCGTTCGGCATTCACTACAGCTACTTTGCCGCCGATGGCAGCGGGCTGGAAGACAAGCTCCAGACCAACACCAAAATGGTCTATGCCGAGGTGCCGGGGTCGTTGCTCTATGAGCTGGCGGATCTTCCCGCCATCGCGGCCCTGTGCACGTCACGCGGCATATTGCTCGCTGTCGACAACACCTATGGCTCGGGTTACCAGTACCGCCCGCTGACCCTCGGCGCCGACATTTCCATCATGGCACTGACCAAATACATCGCCGGACACAGCGACGTGGTGATGGGCAGCGTCTGCACCACGCAAGCGGTCTGGCAACCCCTGGCAGTAATGACCGACACCTTCGGCAGCACCGTCAGCCCGGACGACGCATACCTTGTGCTGCGTGGCGCCCGCACCCTGGCCGCACGGCTCGACGTTCATCAGCGCCAGGCCATGCAGGTTGCTCACTGGTTGCAACAACATCCGCAGGTCAGGCGCGTGTTCCACCCGGCATTGGCGGATCATCCGAATCATGCCCTCTGGAAGCGTGATTTCAGCGGCAGCAACGGCCTGCTGACCTTCGAACTCGCCGACAACGACCCCAAACACCTGGACGCCTTCATCGACGCGCTGCAGCTGTTCGGACTGGGTGCTTCATGGGGCGGCTTCGAAAGCCTGATCATCGTCGCCAACGTGCGCGATCGCGATAACGCTCAAGACAAGGCGCTGAATCCGCTGCTGCGGTTACACATCGGACTGGAGGACGTGAGTGCGTTGATCGAAGATCTGGAAAGGGGGTTTGCGGCGATACGATGATGCGGATGCACCTGTGGCAGCGGACCCATTCGCGAACAAGCAGTCAGACAATAGAGAGCGTTCGTCTGAATGATGATTCGCGAATGCATTCGCTCCCAGAACGGCTTCGTTCAACCGGCGGGTTTGTGTGTCAAAACCCGGCCTTACCCACCGAAGCCCCACCGTCGACAAACAACGCCTGCCCGGTAATGAACCCGCTCTGTTCGGAGAGCAGGAAGGCGATCGCCGAGGCGATTTCTTCGGGTTGGCCGAAGCGGCCCATGGGCACGCCGGACAGGTAGCGTTTCTCACCTTCGCTGCCCACCGGGTTGTTCTGCCGGAACAGCTCGGTTTCGGTCGGGCCGGGGGCGATGGCGTTCACGGTGATGCCGGTCTGCGCCAGTTCCAGCGCCCATGAGCGGGTGAAGCTGATCAGCGCGGCTTTGGCGGCGGCGTAGGCCGTGCGCTGCGTGATGCCGAGCACGGTCAGGCTGGAGATGTTGACGATCCGGCCCCAGCCTTGTTCGCGCATGTTGGGCAGCAAGGCTTGGGTGGCGAGCAGGGCAGAGTGCAGGTTGACGCTCATCACGGCGTCGAAGTCGTCCAGCTCGATCTGCCCGAGCGGCTGGGGGCGTACCAGCCCGACATTGTTCACCAAGCCATCGAAGCGGTAGTGCTGCGCCAGCTCGGTCAGGCCGCAGCGGGTCTGGTCTTTATCGCTCAGATCAAGCTCTTTGAGCACCCCCGGAAAGGTCGGGTCGTCAGCGTGGCGGGCAATGCCGACCACCTGATGACCGGCTGCCGCCAGGTGTTCGGAGAGCGCACGGCCTATGCCTTTGCTGGCGCCGGTGATCAGGAAAGTGCGGGAGGTCATGAATATTGCTCCGTAAGACTGGAAGGGGTTTAGATCGGAGTGCGTCCCTGTGGGAGCGAGTTCATTCGCGATTGGCCAGCGCATCCGACCTTTTCTTGTCGGCTATACGATCGCATCGCGAATGAATTCGCTCCCACAAGGGACAGTGTCCGTCTGGCTATCGGGCGCTCAAAACGATCGCGACCCGGACGTCGAATTTCTGAGAAACGCCACCAGCGCGATGAGCGGAAACGCACTGCCGGCGATCACGATCCATGTCCAGCCGCCGTGGTCATACAGCGCACTGGCGATCACCGAACCGATGGCGCCGCCGACAAAAATACTGGTCATGTACAGGGCGTTGAGGCGACTGCGGCTTTTGGCGTCCAGGGCGTAGACCGAGCGCTGGCCCAGGACCATGTTCATCTGCACGCAGAAGTCCAGCACGATGCCGGTCACCGCCATGCCGATCACCGCATAAGCTGGCGTGATCAGGCTGGGCAAAAAGCTCAAGGCGGCAAAGAGCATGGCGCACAGGCTGGCAACTCGCGTGTGTCCGGCATCTGCCAGGCGCCCGGCAATAGGTGCGGCGATGGCACCAATCGCGCCGACCAGCGCGAAAATGGCGATCTGGCTCTGCGACAGCCCATGGTTGCGCGCCAGCTCCAGCGGCACGGCCGTCCAGAACAGGCTGAACGTGGCAAACATACAGGCCTGATAAAACGCCCGTTGGCGCAAGACCGGCTGCTTGCGTAACAGCGTCCACAGCGAGGTCAGCAATTGCCCGTAGGTGGCGTTGTGCGTGGGTTGATGCCGGGGAATGGTCGTCGCCAATACCACGCTGATCACCAACATGACCGCCGCAGCCGTCCCGAACACCGCACGCCAGCCGAAGTGATCGGCAATGATGCTGGACGCGGGACGCGCGAGAAGAATGCCCAACAGCAGACCGCCCATGATGCTGCCGACCACGCGTCCGCGTGTTTCTTCGGGCGCCAGATGCGCGGCCAATGGAATCAGGATCTGCACCGCCACCGAACTGAAACCCACCAGCAGCGACGCTAGCAGAAACAGATTGGGCGTCTGCGCGAAGGCGGCGCTCAACAGGCTCAGAATGGCCACGGCCGTGGTGATGATCATCAGCCGCCGGTTTTCCAGCAGATCACCCAACGGCACCAGGAAGAACAGCCCCAGCGCGTAGCCGATCTGGGTCAACGACACAATGAAACTCGCCAGCGTACTGGACAGCCCGATGTCGGGCGCGATCAAGCCGATGATGGGTTGGGCGTAGTAGATATTGGCAACGATTGCGCCGCAGCAGAACGCGAACAGCGCGGCCAGACCCTTGGTCATCGTGGCACCGGGATTAGCGTGGGGCATGGAAGTCATGCGGATCTCGACTGGCAGTGCACCGCAGCCGGCAAAGCGCGCTGCTGCTGTGTATAAAAGGGAAGCGCCAGAGGCTAACGCTTTTTCGTTGCGTTAAGAAGCGCTATCGGGTTGATATGTTTTATGCATGAAAAGAATGATGCTGATGCGCCACCTCCGCACCCGTCGCCCTCCCGAAACTTTTTCTCACTCGCCCCAGTCACTCCTACACGAACCCATAGACTCACTTCTCAAGGAATCACGCGATGGCTCGGTCAATCTGGAAGGGCGCGATCAGTTTCGGACTGGTGCATATTCCGGTCGCGCTGGTGTCGGCGACGTCGCGGCAGGGCGTTGACTTCGACTGGCTGGACAAGCGCAGCATGGACCCGGTGGGCTATAAGCGGATCAACAAAGTCACGGGCAAGGAAATCAACAAGGAGAACATCGTCAAGGGCGTGCAGTACGAGAAAGGCCGTTACGTGGTGATCAGTGAGGATGAGATTCGCGCCGCGCACCCCAAGTCCACGCAGACCATCGACATCTTCGGTTTTGTCGACAGCAAGGACATTCCGCTGCAAAACATCGACACGCCTTACTTCCTTGCGCCCGACAAGCGCGGTGAGAAGGTCTACGCTCTGTTACGACAGACGCTGGTAGACACCGGCAAGGTGGCGCTGGCCCATGTCGTGATTCGCACCAGCCAGCACCTCGCCGCTGTCATGCCGCTGGAGTCGGCCATCGTGCTGGTGCTGTTGCGCTGGCCTTCTGAAGTGCGCGGGCTCGATACGCTGGATCTTCCGAAGGAGGCGACTGACGTCAAACTGAGCAAGAGTGAGCTGGACATGGCCAAACGCCTGGTCAAGGACATGAGCACCGAGTGGACGCCGGACGCCGAACAATACCGTGACACGTTCCAGGACCAGATCATGTCGCTGGTCGAAACCAAAGCCCGGGAAGGCAAGATCGAGGATGTGGAAACCGACGCTGGGGAAACCGAGCGCAAATCCGCTGATGTCATCGATTTGACTGAGTTGCTCAAACGCAGTCTGGGTAGCCGTGGCGGTTCGGCCAAGGCCCCGGTAAAAACCAAACCTGCCAGCAAGAGCAAAACCGCTGCCGATGATGAAGACGTTCCGGCCAAACGGCGCGCCCCTGCAAGGAAGAAAGCGACCAAGGCATCCTGAAAAGCGATGCCCAGGTTGATAGGAAAGATGCAGAGGTCTAATCGATCATGGCGAAACCTGTGAGTGAGTACACCCGTAAGCGCAATTTTGACATTACGTCCGAGCCGCCCGAAACAGCGGGCCGGGCTCGTAGCAGCAAGGGCAAGGCGCTGAGCTTTGTCATTCACAAGCACGATGCGCGCAACCTGCATTACGACTTCCGGCTTGAACTGGATGGCACGCTGAAAAGCTGGGCGGTGCCCAAAGGCCCGAGCCTGGACCCGAAGAACAAGCGCCTGGCGGTGCATGTCGAAGACCATCCGCTGGGCTATGGCAGCTTCGAGGGAAGTATTCCGGAGGGCCAGTACGGGGCGGGTGACGTGATCGTCTGGGACCGTGGGATCTGGCAGCCCCATGGCGATCCCCAGGAGACCTACAAGGCTGGCAAGCTTAAATTCACCTTGATCGGCGAAAAGCTCACGGGCGACTGGGCGTTGGTGCGCACGCACTTGCCCGGCAGTGGCGACAAGGAGCAGTGGTTGCTGATCAAAGAAAAGGATGAGGCCGTGCGCTCGGCGGACGAGTACGACATCGTCGCGGACAAGCCCGAGAGCGTGGTCAGCGGTGCGACCGTGGGCGAAGGGCGAGCGCCGGCAAAATCCAGCCAGCGCAAGACCGCTGCATCTGGGGCCGTCGCGGCAAAGAAGTCGGCCAGTCAGGCGCCTGGAAAAGCGGCAAGCAAGCCATCTTCCGCGAAGAAAACCAAGGTTCCCGAAAAACTCTCGCCGCAGCTTGCCACGCTGATGGACACGCCGCCCGAAGGCGAATGGCTGTACGAAATCAAGTTCGATGGCTACCGGATCATGACCCGGATTCTCGACGGCGACGTCCGGCTGATCACCCGCAACGGCCACGACTGGACCGAACGTCTGCCGTTGCAGGCCAAGGCCATCGCCGATCTGAACCTGGGCGACGGCTGGCTCGACGGCGAGATGGTGGTGCTCAACGAGGACGGGCTGCCTGACTTCCAGGCGCTGCAGAATGCCTTCGAGATCGGCCGCAGCAAGGACATCGTCTATTACCTGTTTGACGTCCCGTTCCTGAATGGCGAAGACCTGCGCGACAGGCCGGTGGAAGAGCGTCGTGCGGCCCTCAAAAAACTGTTGGGCAAGAAAAGCCGTTTGCTGCGTTTCTCCGATGCGTTCTCTGCCAGCCACCGCGACATTGTCGAAAGCGCCTGTCTGTTGTCCCTTGAAGGGGTGATCGGCAAACGTGCAGGCAGCGTCTATCAATCACGGCGCAGCCCGGACTGGATCAAGCTCAAGTGCAAGCTGCGCCAGGAGTTCGTCATCGTCGGCTATACCCAGCCACAGGGAACGCGCAGCGGATTTGGCGCGCTGCTGCTGGCGGTTAACGAGGAAGGGGCGGGACTGGTGTACGCCGGACGGGTCGGCACCGGTTTCAATCAGAAGATGCTTGGTGAACTGCTCGAGCAGATGAAACCGCTGGCGCAGGATGCCTCGCCGCTGGCGAAAAAACTCACCAGCACTCAGGCCCGAGGTGTGCACTGGATCAAGCCGAAACTGGTCGGCGAAGTGGAGTTCGGGGAATGGACGCGCGAGGGCATCATTCGTCATTCGGCCTTTATTGCCCTGCGCAGCGACAAGCCTGCCAGCGAAGTGGTCCACGAGTACCCCAAGACGCCAGTGGACATCAAGGCCCCCTTCAAGCCGAATGCCTCCAAAACCGGTGCGACCAAGGCCCGCACGTCCAAGGCGCCCACGACCGCCGAAACGAAAAGCGAGAAGGCCAAGCCGGCCAGCAAGCGTGCCGGCAAAGACAAGGTTGAAGTGGCGGGCGTGATGATCAGCCATCCCGAGCGGGTGATCGACACGTTGAGTGGCTTGCACAAAATCGACCTGGCGCATTTCTATGAGTCGATTTCCGACTGGATCCTGCCGCACCTGGATCATCGTCCGGTGGCCTTGCTGCGTTGCCCGGACGGTGTCGAGGGCGAGCAGTTTTTCCAGAAACATTCCGAGCGGCTGGCGATCCCGAACATCAAGCAGCTCGACCCGAAACTCGACCCCGGCCATGCGCGACTGATGGAGATCGACAGCGTTCAGGCGCTGGTCGGCGCGGCCCAGATGGGCACCATCGAATTGCACACCTGGGGCTCGACGTACGACAAGATCGAGCTGCCTGATCACTTTGTCCTCGACCTTGATCCGGACGAGGCGCTGCCCTGGCGCAGCATGATCGAGGCTACCCAAATGACTTTGTCGGTGCTGGATGAGCTGGGTCTGGATGCCTACCTCAAGACCAGCGGCGGCAAGGGCATGCACATCATCGTGCCACTGGCGCGCAAGGCTGACTGGGACACGGTCAAGGCGTTCGCCAAGGCGCTGGCGCAGTTTCTCGCGCAGCAGTTGCCGGAGCGCTTTACCGCGACCTCCGGGCCGAAGAACCGGGTCGGCAAGATCTTCGTCGATTACTTGCGCAACACCCGTGGCGCCAGCACCGTGGCCGCGTATTCCGCCAGGGCAAGACCGGGTCTGCCCGTCTCGGTGCCGATCACTCGGGACGAATTGAGCAGCCTCAAATCATCGACACAATGGAACATCGGCAACCTGCAAAAACGCCTGCGCAAGCTCAAGGCCGATCCGTGGGCGGGTTACAAAAACACCCAGCGCATCACCAAGCCGATGTGGAAGCGATTGGGGGTGAAGGCGCCGTGATCCGGTGGCGTCCCCGGGATTTGAGGCAGCCATCAGACCTGTAGGAGCCGTCTTGCTGGCGAATGCGGGGTGTCATTCACCGTCGATGTACCTGACCCACCGCATCGCTGCCCTCGTAACCTCGGACGTCTCCTACAGGTACTGCGTCGTTCCGATGATTTGTGGTCGACATCTAACGTGTGGGAGCGAGCTTGCTGGCGAATGCGGTGTATCAGGCGACATTGATGTCACTGACCCACCGCATTCGCTGCCCTCGTAACCTCGGACGTCTCCTACAGGTACTGCGTCGTTTCAATGATTTGCAGTGGAGGTCGAACCTGTGGGAGCGAGCTTGCTCGCGAATGCGGTCCTTCATTCAACATCGATCTCACTGAATTACTCCACTCGTCCGGAGGAAACGTGGGACACACTCAATTCCACACAAGATTTCAGGAAGCTGGTGGCTCGAGCTTCCGCCGAAACTGCCCCGGCGCCATGCCGTAGGTGTCTTTGAAGACTTTGCTGAACGCCGCCTGGGACTGGTAACCGACCTGCGCGGCGATGTCGCTGAGGCCACTTTGCGAGCGGGTCAACAAACCATAGGCGCGTTGCATGCGCACTTGGGTGAGCAAGGTCCAGGGCGAGCTGCCGCTGAGTTTGCTGAACGCACGCATGAAAGTGGCGCGGGACATGCTCGCCAGCTCCGCCAATGCCTCGACCGTCCACTCATGGGCCGGGTCCTCGAGCATCGCCTGCCAGGCGCGACCCAGGCGTCTGTCGCTGAGCAGCGCAAGGCTGCCCTCGCTTTGCGGCGACTGTAGCAGGTGCGCGCGCAGCACGAGGGTGAATAAGGCCGAGGTCAGCGCGTTGACCATGAACTGCCCACCTGCCTGATTGCCATTGGCCTCGCTGCGCAGCAACGACACCAGCGACGGCAGGGGATCGCCGATGTTGAGCGATTGAGTGGAAATCAGCAGGTGATCAGGCAGTGCCGACAGCAGCATCGAGTCGGGCTGGTAGAGGAAGCGCCCGCAAAGCAGGTCCAGCTCTTGGCCGTTTCCGAAGCGTTGCACGGTCAGCAGGCCGCCTTCTTCCCTCTGCGGTCGGGAAGGCGACACCCGTTCGCCGCGACTGAGGAGCAAATGACTGACCCCGGTGGGCAGCACGAGGATATCGCCGGCGACCAGTTTCAACCGCCGACCGTCCGGCAGTTCGATCAGGCACTCTCCCGCCAGAACGATGTGATAAGGCGCGATGCCGCTGGCTTTCTGATCATGATCCAGCGCCCAGTCGCCCTGGAACTGGCAGCGCAGGTCAAGGCTTCCGCGTACGTCGGCTAGAGTGATGAGCGTGTCAATGGCGTTCATATGCGACTTTCAGACAAGAAAATGAGCCAAACGAGCAAGTTACAGGAACGCCCTTGGCGGACACTGTTTGTGTTCCCGGCGCAGTCTAGTCGCCGCTCTCAGGAGATACCATCATGTTCAGCAATTGGTCCGACCTCGTTTCCACCATCAAACAATCCTTCGGTTCGCTGTCCAAATCCAACCCGAAAATGGTCAAGGCCTATATGGCCCTTGGCGATGCCGCGGCGGAAAACAACGTGCTCGACGCGAAAACCCGCGAGCTGATTTCCCTGGCCGTGGCCATCACCACCCGCTGTGACGGCTGCATCGGCGCCCACTCCGAAGCCGCCATCGCCGCAGGCGCCACCCGTGAAGAAGTCGCCGCCGCACTGGCGACTGCGATCTCGCTGAACGCGGGTGCAGCGTACATCTACTCGATGCACGCGCTTGAAGCGTATGACGCGTTGAAGAAGTAACACGGGGATTCACTGCCTCTAGTCTTATGGCTTGCCAACGGTGCTGAGTCAAATGAGCGCCACCGCTGGCAAGCCATGCCACTACAGCGTCAACGTAGACAGGGCTATTCGTCCTGACAAAACGAGGAGGACGAACTGGACCATCAGCACGACGGATCCCGTCACCGCAGGGATCATCGCCCAGCGCTTCAGGGATGTCGGCATGCGCCTTACATCATCAGGATCAGCAAGCCCTCGCTTGACGTAGAGATGGGTGAATAGGAGTACGCCTATCGCCATGGCCAGTCTGTACTGACGACCAACCAAACCTGCATTTCTCCATTGCCGTTTTGCATCGAGGCTGAGTTTGCTGTTTCCCAGTGCTTGTTCAATTCGCTCAAGTCTGAATAGCGCGACCCAAACAAATATGGCTGCGTCAACGATTCCGACGACGGTGGCAAGGGTAATACCTATATCAAGTACGAAATTAACGCTCATAGACGGTTTCATACAAAAAGGTGGTTGAAGCTTCCCCACCCATCGAGCCCAGTTTGCCTCCACCCCATGCCAACAATGCACCTCCTACCAAGGCGCATGCTGCTGTAACCACTCCGCCTGAAGGAATTCCCAGCCCGACACATACAGCGGGGCCCGCCGTTGCACCCACAGTGCCACCCAACCATGAAAGGGCGATCCCTCCCGTCGTTTTCCCACTCTCAACATACTTTGCCTTCGTGCATTGCTCCTCCCTCCCAATGGCGCAAGCCTCCTGAATCTCCAATGCCCCCGCACCGACATCCAGCGCGATCCCTACATACGTTCCTTTACTCATTGAGCTCGCCATTTTGGATACGACTCTGACGTGCCTGGCATACCCCGCAATCTCCCCCGTATGAATATAGCTCTTGCTTGAAATGCCAAGGATTCGCTTCATCTTGCCCCGGTTGTTCAGGTCGGTTCCGACTCGGCCAATACCTTTTAGCTGAGTTTCCATCCGGGCAAACAAAGATCGGCGTTGTGCGAAAAACTGATCATTGGTTAACGCGCCGGAACGCCAACGCTGATGCAGCGTCTCGATGTCTTTGAGCAGATCCTCAAGTCCGGTTAGATGCTTGGTCCACGCCCCTGTGCTGGCACCGATCCCGATCGAGCCGTACGACAAGATGCTTTGGAGCACATTAAAATTTTGCACCATGACTTCAGCTTCACTGTTCGTTGTGCCGATCAGGGCCATTCGCACGCCCTGTGCCAATTGCATCAACTGTGTTTCCTCAGGGGTGCACATGTACGAAGGTCCATCGCTTACCACAACCACTTCGCCGGGCATGACAACGTTATTACGCAGGTATGGGTTGAGTTGGTCGAATTTGGGACGTAAGGCGACGGGAATGGCGAGCAGGTGGTCGCGCAGGTAGTTGTAGTTTTGGGGCCGGTCATTGACGAAGACGTAAGGGCTCGACATGGTTCAGCCTCCTCTTTACCTAAATGAGGAGGCGACGATAAAGGCGCGACTTGGCGAATGTCATTAAACAAACGGCCAAAAACAGTTTGACTACGAAATCTTCAGAAAGCCCCTACAAAGGGCTCTCCAGGCCATTATCAGGTCATTGTCTAGAGGTCTTCGCCTCCACAGAGAGAACGCAGAAAGGCCAGAGTCAGGGCAGACGCACAGCTCCAACGGCTGATCACCCCATTGACGAGCGGGTGTCGCCCGATTCCGCCGGGTAGAACTCGCCCTTGAGCCCCAACGCCTGCAAGCGCTGCCTTACTTCTCCTTCGACATCCAGCACTTGGTCCGGGTCATCGATGTCGTCGACCACCAGCCAGACGCCGGCTACGTTCTGGTCGTGCGTCCCTTCACTGAGCATGTCGTGAGTGAACGTGTCATTTGAGCGCCAGAGGCATAACTCATCTTCGTTATGGCCACTTTCGGCCAGCGCTTGCGCTGTCGTGAGCCAGACTTCCTTGTACGGCCGCAGGTCTGCTTCGGCGAGTTCTTCCAGTGTGATGACTGTTTTCATGTCGTGCGCTCCTTTCAGTGCTAAACGTGTGACGCACGGTGAGCGAGGAGCGTTCCCGAGAACGTGCGCGGACGGACGAAATAGCCTTTGAACCGACGCGCGTCGAGGGTGGTCGATCAACCAGTGCCTGACGAGTCCTTTTCCTCGGGAGGTTCGCAAAAGGAAAGTGCCATGACCGAGTCAACGCTGTTCACGCGCAGACGATTGCTCACGCTGGCCGCCGGTGTGCCGGTTGCGCTGGCGTTCGATTCCGCAGCAGGTGAGGGCTCGCCGTCACCCGGCACACGTTCTGACCCGCCGTCCGACCCGCAAGGAGAATCCGACATGCTGACCCGAAACATTCCGTCCAGTGGCGAGGCCCTGCCGATGATTGGTGTCGGCACTTATCGCGGTTTCGATGTCGAGCCTGGCAGCGACGCCTATAAATTCTTGCCTGAGGTGCTCAACGAGCTTTTTCGCGCAGGTGGGACGGTGATCGACAGCTCGCCCATGTATGGCCGCGCCGAGCAGACCACCGGCGAACTGCTGTCGATTCATCGGCCGCGTTCTCCGGCGTTTCTCGCCACCAAGGTCTGGACCCGAGGGCGCGAGGAGGGAATCGCGCAGATGGAGGCTTCGTTTCGCCTGCTGCAAACCGACCGCATCGACCTGATGCAGATCCATAACCTGCTGGACTGGAAAACCCATCTGCCTACGCTCAGGGAGTGGAAGCAGCAGGGGCGTATCCGATACATCGGCATCACCCATTACACCTCCTCGGCGTATGACGAGGTCGAAGCAGCACTCAAGGCCGAGTCTTTCGATTTTCTGCAAATCAACTATGCGCTGGATGACCGGGCGGTTGAATCGAGGCTGCTGCCGTTGTGTCGCGAGCGAGGTGTCGCGGTGATCTGCAATCGCCCGTTTGGCGGCGGTGGTTTGCTCGGGCGTCTGCGTGGCACGCCTTTGCCGGGCTGGGCCGGGGAAGTGCAAGCCAGAAGCTGGCCGCAATTGGCGCTGAAATTCCTGATTTCGCATCCCGCCGTCACCTGTGCGATTCCGGGGACGGGTAATCCGAAGTACATGAAAGAGAACGCCGGCGCAGCGGTGGGACCGTTATTGACCGACGCCCAGCGCCAGCAGTTGATTGCGTTGTTGGGGTGAGGGTAGTGCTCGGGTAGGGCTACCGACACCTGTGGGAGTGAGCTTGCTCACGAATACGGTGTGTCAGCAACATCGATGTCGACTGACCCTCAGCCTTCGTGAGCAAGCTCACTCCCACAGGTGTTCGGTGTGGCCTGACCTGCACGTGTTCCGTCAGCGTTTAACCGGCGCGGGCAGGGTCACCAGCTTCACGTACTCATCCCAGAACCTGGGTTGATCCACCGCGAACACCACCTTGGCCTTCTGTGTGCCGACCGGCGCGCCTTTTTTGTAACCCATCGAACGGCCGTAATCCGGGCCGAAATGGGCGTCGACATCCACCCACAGATCCTTCGATTCAGTGACCAGGTCTGGGTGCACCAGGAACAGTGCAGGCAGGCTGTCCCAGGTGAAGCTGTGATGGTTCGGGTCCTTGTCGAACTCAGGCCCGAGCACCGCCTTGTACAGATCAGGAATCACGCCTTTCTGCGACACGATCCGCTTGTACACCGATGCGTCGAAGACGACCTTTTCGCAGACATCGTTGGGGAAGATTACGTGCTCAATCGGCGAGCGCAGGACGATTTTTGCTGCCTCCGGGTCGAACCACCAGTTGAATTCCGCCGCCGGGGTGGTGTTGCCCGGAATCTCGATGGCGCCGCCCATGTAGACGATGCGCTTGATCAGCGGCACGATCTCCGGCGCGCTGCGGATGGCCAGTGCAAGGTTGGTCAGCGGGCCGACGGCGAGAATCGTCACCTCGTGCGGGTTTTTCTTCACGCTGTCGACGATGAACTGCACGGCGGACTCGCTGCGCAGTTGCGTGTGTGTCGCCAGGCCGTCGGGTGGTGCGATCAGTTGTGAGGCAGAGGTAGGACGCGGGTTTTTGAATGCCCCAGGCCAGCCTGCGCCAAACAGGGCTTTTTCCTGTTCATAAGAAGCGAAGTCGTGCAGCAGCGGATACGCCGCGCCTGAGTAAACGCCGATCTCCTTTTCCACGCCCATGCGCTCGACGGCCTTGAGCGCGTCGACCTGCTCCTGATCGACCCAGGCGTTGCCGCTGACCAGCGTCATGCCGAGCAGGTCGATGCGTTTTTGCGCGTGCAGCTGCGCGAGCATGATGAAGGCCTGACCGTCATCGTTGAGCACGTTGAAATCGGTATCGAAGATGACCTTCTCTGCCGCGTGCAGCGAGGTCGCGGACAGGCCGAGGGTCAAGGCCAGGGCACAGCTTTTCAGAAACGCCTGCATGGTCGGATTCCATGGTTGTTGTTGGAGAACTACAGACCCTGTAGGAGCGCGCTTGCCCGCGAACGCGTCGGGTCATCACTACTTAGGGCGACTGACGAAACGCCATCGCGGGCAAGCGCGCTCCTACAGGATTGAGTGTCTGATTACCGGTTCACCAGCTTCGCCGGCAACGCCACGACCAGCAGGCTGCTGAGAATCAGGCAACCGGCGAAGAACCACAGCGCACCCGCGCTGCTGCCGGTGACGTCGATCGCGATGCCCATCATCGAGTTGCTGACGAGCCCTGCGATGTTGGCCAGCGAGCAGGCGAGGGCAAAGCCGGTGGCGGCAGCCCGGCCTTTGAGGAACGTCGCCGGAAGGCTGAAGAACACCGGCACCGCGCCGATGATCGCTGCCGAAGCGACGGCGAACAGCGCAACGGTCGCGATCACGTTATGGGTAAAGAACGGGCTGGCGGCCATGGCCACCGCACCGATCCAGAACGGCACGATGATGTGCCAGCGGCGCTCGCGGCGGCGGTCGGAGCTGGCGCCGATCATCAGCATGCCGATCAGCGCGGCAACGCTGGGTAACGCGGTCAGAATCCCGATGTGGAAGGTGTCGGTCACCCCGGCATTCTTGATGAAGGTCGGCATCCAGAAGCCCATGGCGTAGGCGCTGAGCAGGATCGAGAAGTCGATACCGCCGAGCATCCACACTTTCAGGTTGAAGAAACCGTCACGGAAGCTGTGCTTGCTGTCCTTGCCTTCAGCATCGTCCAGGCGCAGCTCGCCTTCCAGCAGCGTCTGCTCCGAGGCGTTCAGCCATTTAGCGTCTTTCGGTGCGTTCGGCAGGGCCCAGAAGGTCAGGACGCCGAGCAGCACGCTGGGCACACCCTCGATCAGGAACAGCCACTGCCAGCCACGCAGCCCCGCCGTCTGATCGAAATGCCCCATGATCCAGCCGGACAGCGGGCCGCCGACGACGCTCGACAGTGGCAGGCCGATCATGAACAGCGCAATGATGCGGCCGCGACGGTAGGTCGGAAACCAGGTGGTCAGGTAGAACAGCACGCCGGGCAGGAAGCCCGCTTCGGCGGCGCCCAGAAAGAAGCGCAGGATGTAGAACTGCATCGGCGTGCTGACGAACAGCGTGCAGGCCGAGAGGAGGCCCCAGGTGATCATGATCCGGGCGATCCAGATTTTCGCACCGACTTTTTCCAGTACCAGGTTGCTCGGCACTTCGAACAGGATGTAGCCCACGAAAAAAAGCCCGGCCCCCAGGCCGAAGGCGGTTTCGCTGAAGTGCAACTGATCGAGCATCTGCAGCTTGGCAAAGCCGATGTTGATGCGGTCAAGGTAGGCGGCCAGGTAGCAGAAACACAGGAACGGGATGAGCTTCCAGGTGATCTTGTGGTACAGCGCTTTGATCGGGTCCGCGACAACGCTCGCGGCGGTTTCTACATTTGCAGAGGGCATGGGTGTCTCCTGGCGGTTCTTCGACCGATGAGCGCAGTCGTGGCTGATCTTGCCTGCGTTTGCTGCGTGCTCATACGGCCTGTTGTGGTTTTTGTTTGCCGCACATCCAGTACTTTGGCAAGCACCGGACGGCGACTTCCAAAGGCAGTGTCAGAAGACTGGGCATCGTTTCGCCGGTCCATGGCATAACAGTGTCCAGTGAGTGCGCGTTCAACCTGCGCGACCAGTGCTCTCTGGCCTGGTTCTGACGGCGGAATGTCCGTTTCTGCCGGTGAAGCGTTTGTTGCAGGCTCCTGTCGGCTACCGATCTCCTGTGGGAGCGAATTCATTCGCGCTGCGTTGGGTCAGGCGACAAAGGTGTGTCGAATGTACCGATGTCTCGCGAATGAATTCGCTCCCGCAGGTTTCGTGTCGGCCTGACAGGGAGTTGTCGTTTCAGGTCACTTCTTGAACTGGTTAATGGCCTCCTGCTTGCTCACCACATCCCCGTATTTACTGTCGATGTCGAACAGGTTGGCCTCGTGCGGATCGGGGTGGCGGTCGCCGACGCATTCACGCACCACGATGGTCCGGAACCCGTGTTGCACGGCGTCTACCGCCGTTGCCCGAATACAGCCGCTTGTCGAGCAGCCGGCGAGCACCACGGTGTCGATGCCCATGGCGTGCAGCATCGAGGCGAGTGACGTGCCGAAGAACGAGCTGGCGTATTGCTTGCTGATCACCACTTCTTCCGGCAGCGGCAGCATCGCCTCACAGAACGCCGCCAGCGGATTGCCCTCGACCATGTCTTTCATCACCGGTGCTTTCTTTACCCACATTCCGCCGTCGGCAAAGTGCCCTGGGTGATAGCGGATGTTGGTGTGCACCACCGGGACGCCGTGTTGCCGTGCGCTGGCGAGCAACTCGACGCTCTCGGCCACGGCGCTGACCACGCCCGGCGCAAACAGCGGTGCACCGGGTTGGGTGTAACCCTGCATGAAATCGATCATCAGCAAGGCCGGTTTCTGCCCGAAGCCAATGCGATTACCCCAGACGCCCTGATAGTTGGCGTCGGCGCTTTGCTGTTCACTCATTCCGTTCTCCTTTGGACGCATCACTTCGAAAGGCCCTCGGTCTGCCGATACACGGAGAGACTTTGTAGGCGTGAGCTTGCTCGCGATGCGTCAGACCAGACCCTGCAAGGGTGTCTGACAAATCCGAATCGCGAGCAAGCCCATTCCTACAGGGGCGCCTGCTTGGCGTTAATTCAATGTCGTACCCAGAAAATCACCAAACGCCGCAAAGAACCCCGGCAGGTTGTCCCACGGAATCATGTGCCCGGCGTTTTCCACACGGGCAATCAGGATCGCGGGCTGCAACTGGCGAATTTCCGCTTCGTCTTCGGCTTGAATCACGCCGCCCCGGCCGGCCACGATCAGCAGGGCAGGGACGGGCAGTTTTGGCAGGTCCTGATGGAAATCCACCTCGTGGAAGTCGTTGAACGCGCGAACGATGGCCGGCTCGTAGCAGGTGTGCAGCCATTCGGCGCGCAATTGCAGCTGTTCCTGAGTCCAGGTCGGGCAGAAGACACGCATGTCTTCGGCGCTCATGCCGTTTTGAGACTGACGAATAGAATCCACGTACCACGGCAGTTTCGACGGGTACTCACGACGACCCGGTCCCGAGACGGGCGGATCGATCAACACCAGACTCTTCAGGCCGCGCGGGTTGCGCACCGAGGTCCGCGCTGCAAAACGCGCGCCCATGGAGTGGCCGACCAGGTGGTAGCTGGCAATTCCCATGGCGTCGGCAAACGCGCTGATGTCATCGGCGCAGGTGTCGACGCTGTAATCCAGATCCGGGCCGGTGGAAGAGAGGCCACGCCCCCGGGCATCGATCACGTACGTATCGAAATGTTGGCCCAGTCGCTCGGCCACGAACCCCCAGGTGATCGCCGGGCTGGTGATGCCCGGTATCAGGATCAGCGCCGGTTTATCTGCATGCCGTGTGCCGCCGTAGCGCAGGTAGTGCTGTCGGATGCCATTGGCGTGAACGTTGCCGCCCTGAATGAAGGTGCTCATGCGATGGCCCCCGATTTCAGTTCCTGACCATAAAGGTCGTAGCCATAGACCCACGCCGGGTCTTCCTGAGTGCGCAGCCAGGTGTTGGCGTTGGAAACGGCCTGAACGCGGGAGGCGCGCTCCTTGCGGTTGGCTTCATACAGCTCGAAGGCGGTGCGGTAATCAGTGAGCCCGGTTTCCTGCAGGCAACGTGTCAGCATCGCGGCGTCTTCGATGGCCATGCCGGCTCCTTGCGCCATGTGGGGTTTCATCGGGTGGCAGGCGTCGCCCAGCAGTACCAGTCGGCCACGGCTCCACAGCGGCAGCGGATTGCGGTTGAGCAGCGGCCACTTGGTCACGCTCTCGGTGGATTCGATCAGCGCCTGCACGGTCGGGTGATAGTCGGCGAACGCTTCGTACATTTCTGCCTGGCTGCTGTCGACGAAGTTGCCGTCGAAATCCCATGCCGGGTGCGGAACGCCGGTGACGTAGTAGTACTCATCGCGCTTGCCGGTGGTGTGGTAGACCATCATGTGACGGTCCTCGCTCCACCACTTCACACAGTTCTCGAAATTCAGGTTGTATTTGGTGAGCACGTCGCTGCGAATCAGCGCGCGGTGTGCAACCCAGCCGCTGTACAGCGGTTTTTCATGGCCGAGCAGCTCTTCGCGGATCTTCGAGTTGATCCCGTCGGCACCGATCACGATGTCCGCGTCGGCGTGGGTGCCGTCGGCGAAGTTCAGGCGAACACCGTTGTCGCGCTCTTCAAGGGTGGTCAGGCATTTGCTGAAGTGCACGCTGCCCGGGGCGAGGGTGGACATCTGCAAGGCGTGCAGGTCGCCGCGGTGAACGGTGATGTAGGCCGCGCCATATTCCTTGCGTGAGAACTCGCCTAGTGCGATGCGGGACAGGTAGTCGCCGGTCGCGCCGTCACGGCTGAACCAGAAATCCGGATGGGAGCCCATGTCACTGAGCCGCTGCTCGATGCCCATGCGACGGAAGATTTTCATGATGTTCGGACCCATGTGGATCCCCGCACCAATGCGTGAGAACTCCGGCGCCTGCTCGTAGACATCGACCTTGAAACCGGCTTGCTGCAACAGCGTGGCGGCGGCTGCCCCGCCCAGACCGGCTCCGACGATGGCGATGGTTTGCGAACTGGGCTTAGCGGGATGAGTTGGCATGGCGCGCTTCCTTCGTGTTTCGTGATTCTCGATGAGTGGTGTGGCGAACATCGTCGTCGCCGCATTGCGTTTTTGAAGTGTATACGCTCAATTTTTAAAAAGTGAACAGGTATTTCAAAAAATACCCTGCGACGTCGCGAACAGGCATGCCACCCTTAGTAACCCTGTAAATACGCCATATATGTGAGTAGGTAACGAAGTGGCTCGGCTATTGCAGACCGTGTTCAATTGATGTCTTATCGCATTTAATTAGTGTGTACGCTTTAAAAAATGCACTAGTCTGATGCGGAATGCCTTTCAATGGTGCATTCGGCGCCATGTGATTGACCTGAGCCGAGTGCCGAGGAGACAAGAGATGCCGGTTAGCGATTGCGAATTGACCCAGATGTTCGAGCATGTCCTGAAACTGTCGAAGGTGGACGCGACCCAGAGCGTCGCTGTGCTCAAGAGCCACTATTCCGATGCGCGCACCGTGCGCGCGGCCATGGACGCCGCCCAGCGTCTGGGCGCCAAGGTCTATGCGGTGGAATTGCCGTCGTTCAATCACCCCAAGGCCATGGGCAATGACATGACCGCCTACTGCGGTGACACCGCGCTGACCGGCAACATCGCTGCACAGCGGGCGCTGGAAGCGGCGGACCTGGTCGTCGACACCATGATGTTGCTGCACTCGCCGGAACAGGAGCAGATCCTCAAGACCGGCACCCGCATTCTGCTTGCGGTCGAGCCGCCGGAAGTGCTGGCGCGCATGCTGCCCACCCTGGCCGACAAAGAGCGGGTCCTGGCAGCTGAACAGGTGCTGAAATCGGCGCGTTCGATTCATGTGAAATCCCGCGCGGGCAGTGATTTCCGCGCGCAACTGGGTCAATACCCTTCGGTGACGGAGTACGGTTTCGCCGACGAGCCGGGCCGTTGGGACCATTGGCCCAGCGGGTTTCTGTTCTCTTGGCCGAACGAAGAAACGGCGGAAGGCACGCTGGTGATCGACATTGGCGACATCGTGCTGCCGTTCAAAAATTATTCCCGCGAACAGATCGTTCTGGAGATCGAAAAAGGCTTTATCACCGGGATCAAGGGCGGCTTCGAGGCGGAGTACCTGCGCGATTATATGAAGTATTTCAACGATCCCGAGGTGTACGGCATTTCTCACATTGGCTGGGGTTTGCAGCCCCGTGCGCAGTGGACCGCCATGGGCCTGCACGACAAGAACGACGGCATGTGCATGGACGCGCGGGCGTTCTATGGCAACTTCCTGTTCTCCACCGGCCCGAACACTGAAGTCGGCGGGACGCGCAAAACGCCGTGCCATCTGGACATTCCGCTAAGGCATTGCGACATCTACCTGGACGATCAGGCCGTGGTGCTGGGCGGCGATGTGGTGTCGCCCGAGGCGTCGAAGGCCTGAGGTGGGCTGTCCATGACAATGCAGGTTTCAAACCTGTGGGAGCGAATTCATTCACGATGCGGTAGTACGAGCGCCAGAGGTGTGTCGGCTGTCCCACTGTCTCGCTAATGAATTCGCTCCCACAGTGTGATCGGTGGGCTGACGATTCCCCTGTCAGCCCGCAACCGTTAATGTATCCACCACTTTCCAAGTCTCTTGTCGAACGAGCACTCCGTGTCCACTGACCCATCATCCAACAACCATCAGTCCTACACCTTCTCCGAGCAGGTCGGCCACTTGCTGCGCAAGGCGTATCAGCGACATCTGGCAATCTTTCAGCAGAACGTGGGTGATTCACAGCTCACGGCGGTGCAGTTCGTGACCCTGTGCGCATTGCGTGATCATGGGCCGAGTTCGCAGACCGAACTGGTCAAGGCCACGGCAGTGGATCAGGCGACGATCCGGGGCATCGTTGACCGGCTCAAAGCCCGTGACCTGATCAGCCTGGACCCAGACCCGGAGGACCGCCGCAAGGTCATCTGCAGCCTGACGGACAGCGGCCTCCAGTTGGTGCAGGAAACGGTGCCACGGGCGGCGCAGATATCCGAACTCACGCTGGCCCGGCTCAACCCGGCGGAACGTGTGGCGGTGCTGTTTCTGCTGCGCAAGTTGATTGACGAGCCGGACGAGTAAAACAGCGTCGTATGGTCCCTGCAGGCCTGTGTAGGAACGCTTCTAGTGGTCTGGTATGAACTGAGAGCAGCATTCCTACGCAAAACCTGTGGGAGCGAGCTTGCTCGCGAAGGCGTCCGGTCAGCCCCTGCGATGTCGTCTGGTCATCAGCATTCGCGAGCAAGCTCGCTCCCACAATAAAACCTGGCGTTCGCTTTATATGCGGCATTTGCCAGCTTCCACTGGTCTGGCATCCGCTTGAGAGGCAGCAGTCGCAAGCTCCACACTTCCCCCAGATTGTTACCCACACAGCGCGAAAGCTTTCATTTGCCTGTGGGAGCGAGCTTGCTCGCGAATAGGTCGTGGCTGCTTCTGCACTGCTGACTGACACCGCGCCTTCGCGAGCAAGCTCGTTCCCACAGGTTCGTCTCCATTTCCATACAGCCAAACCCCTCGGTCCTACAGCCTTTTCTCCACTGGCACGCTTCCTGCTCTCCTTTTGTGAAGTGAATACTTCATCAAAAGCGCGAGGCGCTGAGTAACACAGGGGAGTGCGATATGAGCAAGCAGCCGGTGATGGCGCAAAAGACCGTGACGCTTAACGTCAACGGTCAGGCCGCGTCCGTCACAGCCATGCCAGACACGCCGCTGCTGCTGATCCTGCGCAACGACCTGGCCCTCAACGGCCCGAAGTACGGTTGCGGGTTGGGAGAGTGCGGCGCATGTACGGTGATCATCGACGGGGTGGCGGCACGTTCTTGCGTGTTCCCCCTGGCCGGTGCCGAAGGGCGCGAAATCACCACGCTGGAAGGCATCGGTTCGCGGGCGTGCCCACACCCGGTGCAGCAGGCCTTCATCGACGAGCAAGCCGCGCAGTGCGGCTATTGCATGAACGGCATGATCATGACCGCCAAAGCCTTACTCGACCGCATCCCGCACCCCACCGAATCGGAAATCCGCAACGAACTCTCGGCCAACCTCTGCCGTTGCGGCACCCATATCGAAATCCTCCGTGCGGTCATGCGTGCCGCTCGCCACCCGCTTTGAACGGAGCGAATCCCTTGAACCAGCCCATCACGCCTCCCACGACATTGCCCACACCAACCCGCGACCATCTGTTGGCCAAAAACGGCGTCCTGCTGATCGTCGATGACATCCTGCCGCCTTCAGGGCCGGTTGCCAAAGGCGGCACGCCCACGGTCAAGCCCAAGGAACTGGGGCTGTTCATCGCCATCGATCAGGACAACAGGGTCTACGCCTTCAACGGCCACGTGGACCTCGGCACCGGTATTCGCACCTCGCTGGCGCAGATCGTCGCGGAAGAGCTCGACCTGCGGATGGACCAGGTCACGATGGTCCTGGGTGACACCGAGCGCGCGCCGAATCAGGGCGCGACCATCGCCAGTGCGACCTTGCAGATCTCCGCAATCCCGTTGCGCAACGCTGCTGCCGAAGCGCGGCGATACCTGCTTGAACAGGCGGCGCAGCGTTGGGGAGTCGACGCGGACGCACTGGTGATCGAAGCCGGGGTGATCAGTACCCAAGATGGTCGCAGCCTGCGCTTTGGCGAATTGCTGGTCGACCAGCACGTCGAGCTGCGGATCTCCGGCAACGCACCGCTCAAGCCCCTGGAGGATTACAAGCTGGTCGGAACGGTCGCAGCACGCGTCGACATTCCGGCCAAAGCCACCGGTGAATTGACCTACGTTCACGACATGCGCTTGCCCGACATGCTCCATGGTCGGGTGATACGTCCGCCCTACGCCGGTTACGACACGGGCGACTTCGTCGGCACCAGCCTGTTGGAGGTCGATGAGTCGTCCATTGCGCACATTCCCGGCATCGTTCGCATCGTGGTGATCCGCGATTTCATCGGCGTGGTCGCGATGCGCGAAGAGCAGGCCGCCAAGGCCGCGCGCGAGCTGAAAGTCACCTGGAAACCCTGGCAGCAGCAGTTGCCTGACCTGAGCGACATCGAGCAGGCGATTCGCGATAACCCGAGCATTCAGCGGGTGGTGCTGGACAAGGGCAATGTCGATGAAGCCTTAGCCAACGCCAGCGAAAGGATGACGCGCACTTACCTCTGGCCCTACCAGATCCACGGCTCCATCGGACCGTCGTGCGGGCTGGCGGATTACCGCGAGGACGGCATCCGGGTCTGGTCCGGCACGCAGAACCCGCACATGCTGCGCGCCGATCTGGCCTGGCTGCTGGAGTACCCGGAAGAAAAGATCGAGATCATCCGCATGGAGGCGGCCGGTTGTTATGGCCGCAACTGCGCCGATGACGTGTGCGCAGACGCGGTATTGCTGTCGCGGGCCGTCGGTCTTCCGGTCCGGGTGCAGCTGACCCGCGAACAGGAGCACGCGTGGGAACCCAAGGGCACGGCGCAGTTGATGGAAGTCGATGGCGGTCTGACTGCCGAGGGCGGCATCGCCGGTTATGACTTCACCACCCGCTATCCGTCCAACAACTCGCCGACCCTGGCATTGCTGTTGACCGGGCGCGTCGAGCCGGTCGCGACCCTGTTCGAAATGGGGGACCGCACCTCGATTCCGCCGTACGACATCGAGCACATGCGGGTCACCATCAACGACATGGCGCCGATTGTGCGCGCGTCTTGGATGCGCGGCGTATCAGCGCTTCCCAACACCTTCGCTCACGAATCCTACATCGATGAGTTGGCTTTCGCGGCGGGCGTCGATCCGGTGGAATACCGTTTGCGCTACTTGCATGACGATCGCGCTTCAGAACTGGTGCGCGCCACCGCCGAGCGTGCGAACTGGTCGCCGCGCACCCAGCCCATGCAGATCCCGGAAGAAGACGGCGTGCTTCGCGGTCGTGGCTTTGCCTACGCGCGGTACATCCACAGCAAGTTCCCCGGCTTCGGTGCGGCCTGGGCGGCGTGGGTCGCGGACGTTGCGGTGGACAAGCACACCGGCGATGTCTCGGTCACGCGGGTGGTGATCGGACACGATGCCGGGATGATGGTGAATCCGGCGGGCGTGCAGCACCAGATTCATGGCAACGTCATTCAGTCCACCAGTCGTGTGCTCAAGGAGCGCGTGACGTTCGAGGAGTCCACGGTCGCGAGTAAGGAGTGGGGCGGTTATCCGATCCTGACGTTTCCGGAGGTGCCCAAGGTCGACGTGATGATGATGCCGCGTCAGGCCGAACCGCCGATGGGCGCGGGCGAGTCGGCGTCGGTGCCCAGCGCGGCGGCGATCGCCAATGCGGTCTACGACGCCACCGGTATTCGCTTTCGTGAGTTGCCCATCACACCCGAGCGCATCCTGGCTGCGCTGAAAAATGCAGGCGATGAAGCGAACAGCAACCCACCGCAATCGCCCAAAGCCAAGCGCTCGAAATGGTTGTTCGGGTCGTTGTTCGCAGCTTTCGGCGCCGTGTTGGGCATGGCCGCGACCGCCTTGCCATGGCGCGCCGAAATCGCCCCGATTGCGACGCCGAGCGCAGGCACCTGGTCGGCGGCCACCCTGGAACGCGGACGTTTGCTGGCGTCGGCGGGCGATTGCGCGGTTTGCCACACCGCGCCGGGTGGCACCGTCAATGCCGGTGGTCTGGCGATGCAAACCCCGTTTGGCACCCTGTACAGCAGCAACATCACGCCAGATCCTGAGACGGGCATCGGCAACTGGTCCTACCCGGCCTTCGAGCGGGCGATGCGTGACGGCATCAGTCGCGACGGCAAGCATCTTTATCCGGCGTTTCCCTACACCGCCTTCCGAAATATCGACGATGCCGACCTGCAGGCGCTGTATGCCTACTTGATGTCGCAAGCGCCGGTGAAACAGGTTCAGCCGGCCAACAGCATGCAGTTCCCGTTCAACATGCGCCCGTTGATGGCGGGCTGGAACGCGCTGTTTCTGCGCAAGGGCGAGGTGCAGGCGCAACCGCAGCAAAGCGCGCAATGGAACCGCGGGCAGTACCTGGTCAATGGCTTGGGTCACTGCGCCGCGTGCCACTCGCCGCGCAACCTGATGGGGGCGGAGAAGGGCGGTGCGTCATTCCTGGCGGGCGGCATGGTCGACGGCTGGGAGGCTCCTGCCCTGAACAGCCTGTCGAAAGCACCGACGCCGTGGACGGAGGACCAGTTGTTCAATTACCTGAGCACGGGCTATTCCGATGCCCATGGCGTGGCGGCCGGGCCGATGGGGCCGGTGGTGTCGGAACTCGCGAAATTGCCGACATCGGATGTCCGGGCGATGGCGGTGTATCTCGCGTCGTTGAATGACTCGGCCGAAGCGGCGCCGACCGTCACCGAAGTCATCCCTGCCACGAAACCTGCAGCAGGGGCGGCAGCGCAATCGCTGAGTAATGGCCAGCGGGTGTTCGAAGGGTCTTGTCAGGGCTGTCATGCCGACGGGATGGGGCCGAAGCTGTTCGGCGTCAGTCCGTCGCTGGCGACCAACACCAACGTTCACAGCGAGCTGCCGGACAATCTGATCAAGGTGATACAACAGGGGATTTCCAATCCGGCGACGCCGGATCTGGGCTACATGCCGGGGTTCAAGGACAGTCTGTCGGACACCCAAATCAGCGACCTCGCCGCCTACCTGCGCAGCCGCTTCGCCCCGAATGAACCGCAGTGGACGGGGTTGTCGGAGAAAGTGGCGTATCTCAAGGCCAATCCCGGCACCCACTGATACCGCCTGGCCCTGGATGACACCCCATACCCCTGTGGGAGCTGCCGGAGGTTACGACGGTGGCGAAAGCGATTTGTCTGACACACCGCATGGACGCGGAGCGTCCGGGGCGTAGTTACCACGCGGAGCGTGGGAACCATCAGGAATCGCGTGGCCTTGAATGACACCCCATAACCCTGTGGGAGCTGCCGGAGGTTACGACGGTGGCGAAAGCGATTTGTCTGACACACCGCATGGACGCGGAGCGTCCGGGGCGTAGTTACCACGCGGAGCGTGGGAACCATCAGGAATCGCGTGGCCTTGAATGACACCCCATAACCCTGTGGGAGCTGCCGGAGGTTACGACGGTGGCGAAAGCGATTTGTCTGACACACCGCATTCGCCACCGTCGTAACCTCCGGCAGCTCCCACAGGGGTGCAGCGCATTTCGTTGATCATTCCTGCACGGGGTGGATGTTAACTGTCTCGTTCGGCAACACCCTCACACCACGCACCACCAGGTCCTGGATGAACGCCAGCCAGTCCTGCCGCATCAGGGGCGGGGATACCACGCTGCGCGTGGGACTATCAGAAAAGCCAATTCCGGCACTCACTGACTTCGCGTGGCCTTGAATGACACCCCATAACCCTGTGGGAGCTGCCGGAGGTTACGACGGTGGCGAAAGCGATTTGTCTGACACACCGCATTCGCCACCGTCGTAACCTCCGGCAGCTCCTACACGAATGCAGCGCATTGCGTTGATCATGCCTGCACGGGGTGGATGTTAATTGTCTCGTTCGGCAACACCCTCACACCACGCACCACCAGGTCCTGGATGAACGCCAGCCAGTCCTGCCGCTGGCCCTGAGCACCCATGTCCTGGCCCAGAAACGAGGTCAGGGTGTGCAGGTTGGAGTTATAGAAGTAGCAGAGCGAGGCGATCATCAGGTAGACGTGCTTGAGGTCCACATCGCGGCGGAACAGGCCTTGTTGCTGACCTGCTTCGATGATGGGTTTAAGCACGCCCACGGCCTCGCCCGACAAGCGCCGCAGCTCCCCGGACTGTTTGGCGTGCTTGCCCTTGTGCAGGTTTTCGATGCTGAGGATCGCCACGAATTCCGGGTGAGTCACGTAGTAGTCCCACACGAACGCCACCAGTTCACGCAGCGTTTCGACAGGCGTCGACGGGTCCAGCTTCAGTGTGCTTTCGGCCTGATTAAACCGCTCGTACGTATGTTCGAGCACTTTGACGAACAGTTTTTCCTTGCTGCCGAAGTAGTAATAGATCATCCGGTCGTTGGATTCGGCCTCGGCGGAAATCTTCTCGATGCGCCCACCCGAATAGCCGTCGCGGGTGAAGACCGTGATGGCGGCCTTGAGGATGCGGGCGCGCGTCTGGTCGGCCTGTTGCGCGCGGACGCCGGTGTTCTTGCTCATGGTCGTCAGAGGATCCGGTAAAGCAGACGTTCGACACGCACCCGGCTGACCCGGCGTAAAAACGTCCGCACGCCCATCGGGTATTCGCTCAAGGTGTCCAGTTCATCGAATTTGCCGACGCGGTGGGTGTTGCGCATCAACAATTCGATTTCCTCGGAGCGGGGTTTGAGCCACTCGCCTTTCGGGTCGTCGATCAGCACCGCGTTTTCCAGGTCGAGCTGGAAGGCCCGAGGATTGAGGTTGTTGCCGGTCAGCAGCGTGTAACGCTCGTCGGCCCACAGCCCCTTCAGGTGGTAAGTGTTGTCGCCGTCTTTCCACAGGTGGATGTTCAGACGATGCTTGGCAACCGCGGTTTGATGCTTCTGCATGAAGCGCCGCAGGCTGATTTCATACAGATAGGGCAACGCCGAGATGACCTTGAACGGTTCCTCTGGCGGGATGAAGAAGTCGTTGGCGGTCTTGTCGCCAATGATGATGTCGATCTTCACGCCCCGCTTGAGCGCGCGATTGATCTCGCGTTTCACCGAGAGCGGCATGTTGAAATACGGCGTGCACAGCGTCAGTTGGTGTTTGGTTGCCGCGATCAAGTCGCACAGCACCTTGCTCAGCGGGTTCTTGTTACCGATGCCGAGCAGTGGAATGAGGCGAAACTCGCCGTTCTCACGGACGCCTTCATTGATGTCGTAGCTGGCGCGTTTGAGGCGCTGACGGAACTGGCGAATTTCCCCGCGAATGCTGCGAGACGCTGGCGGCGAGGGCAGGTCGAGGCGATGCACGGCATCGGACGGCAGAATTTCCTGCGTCACCAGCCGCTGAAAAGAGTCGGCCAAGGCCTTGTTTTCCAGCAGTTGGTAGCGGTCGAGACGGTACTTGTTCAGCTTGTGCAGGTAGACGTTGTTGATGCTGGCGCCGGTGTAAATGACGCAATCGTCGATGATGCTCCCCTTTAGGTGCAGCACGCCGAACAGCTCGCGGGTCTGCACCGGCACGCCGTAGATCGGCACTTCCTGATCGTGCTCCAGGTTCTGCGCCTGATACCACGCCGAGTTCCCGGCCTGTTTGCCGGCACCGATCAGCCCGCGCTGGGCACGGAACCAGTCGACGAGCACCACGATGTCGAGGGTTGGCCGCGCGGCTTTGGCGGCATACAGGGCATCGAGGATTTCCTGACCGGCTTCGTCCTGCTGCAGGTACAACGCGACGATATAGATGCGCTGAGTGGCCGACGCAATCTTCTCGAGCAGGGTCCGGCGATAGTCGGCGGCGCTGGGCAGAATGGTGATGGCCGCGCTGGACGATTCGAAGCCGCGCAGCGCTGCAAGGGTAGAACGTCGGAAGGGAGCCCGCATAAGCCTCTCGATGAGTCGAAATCAACAGCGCACGAGCTTACACCAGAGTGCGCCCTCTGGTGGTTTTGGCAGCAGCATCGTTGACTTGTTCAGCGAAATTTCAGCAAGCGGGGCAGGTCAGTTCGACAGGTCCCTCATCTGTAGGCGCGCGCTTGCCTGCGATTGCGTCGGGTCAGTCGATGACGATTCAACCGACCCGACGCAATCGCGGGCAAGCGCGCTCCTACAAAAGCGGTTTCACGTCATGATCAGAAATCGATGGTCCCGGAGAACTTCACCAGACGCGGATCGCCCTGGGTCAGGTAACCGCCGTTGGCCGACGCCCAGTAATCCTTGTTGGCGATGTTCTCGACGTTAACGCGCAAGGTCACGTCCTTTTCCGCCACTTTGAAGCCGTAACGCGCGCCGGCGTCGAAGCGGTTCCAGCTCGGCAGGCTGAGGTTGTTGGCCTGATCGGCGTACTGACCGCCCGTGCGCAGGAAGCGGGTGTTCAAGGAAACGCCCTGCAACCCCGGCACATCCCAGTCGACACTGGCGTTCATCAGGAAAGTCGGTACGCCAATGGCGTGGTTGCCATCGGTTGTCCCGCCCGCCGTGTCTTCCAGTTTCGATTCCAGGCGTGTGGCGCCTGCCAACAGGCGCAAGCCTTCAAGCGGTTCGCCATAGACGCTGAATTCCACGCCACGGTTGATCTGTTTGCCGTCGCGCACGAAGAAGTTGGTCGTCGTGTCGATGAAGCCGTCGGTTGGTTTTTCGATACGGAACGCGGCAAGGTTGGCGCCGTACGACCCCATGTCGAGTTTGATACCCGCTTCAAGCTGCTTGGTACGGCCTGGCGGGAACGACTGACCAACGTTCAGCACCGTGCCGCCTGCGGTCGGGCCTTGAGCCAGACCTTCGATGCGGTTGGCATACAGGGAGACGGTTTCGATCGGTTTGTAGACGATGCCGTAAACCGGCGTGGTGATCCCGTCGTCGTACAGCGAAGTGCGATCACCCGTGCCGACGTTGTAGTTTTCGACACGCAGCTGTTGCCGACGTACGCCGTAGGTCAGTAACAGTGTGTCGTCGAAAAATCCGACGGTGTCCGAGAGCGCAACGCTGCGGTTACGGGTCTTGCCCGCGAGATCCGGATCGCCAAGGTCACCCGACGCAAACGTCACGTTCGTAGGCTTGGGAACGGAAGGGGTGTTGTAGATGTTGGTCGGCGTGCCGCTGTAGAAGACGAATCCGTTCTCCTGGCGGGTCCAGATGCTGGACACACCCAGCGCCACTTGATGGCTGACCGGTCCGGTCTGGAACTTGCCGTTCAGGCCCGCCATGACGGTGCCGTTCTCTTCGTTGTGGTTGATGTTCGATCCGCCGATGGTGGCCGCGCCGGTCGTGGCGTTGTTCAAGACCGGGGTGCCGTAGGTGCCGACTTCCCGTGTGCGTTTGCCGCCGCCTGCGAGGTATGCGGTCCAGCTGTCGCTCAGGTCCCACTCACCACGCACCATGCCGAAGGTGTCTTCGGTTTCCTGGTGGGTCCAGTCCTGACCGTAGTTATGGTCGGCGTCCGGTGCATGGGGAATGCCGGTCAGCCCGGCGCCCAGCTGTACGTTGTTGCGCAGATGATTGATGCGTTCTTTCTGATACCCGAAGTCCGTGGACAGGCGGAAATTGTCGCCGCGGTAATCAAGCCCGCCGATGAACAGCTTGGAGCGTTGATCCATGTCGTCGATGGCGGTCTCGCCTTCGCGCTGGCTGAGGTTCACGCGGGCGCCGAAACGGTTGTCTTCACCGAAACGCTGCCCCAGGTCCAGGTGCTCGCCGACGCGGCCATCGGTGCTGATGTCCTGGGTGTAGCGGCGGGTTGGGGTGTCTTGCGCGCGCTTGGGTTGCAGGTTGACGCTGCCGCCCAGGCCGGTGCCGGTCGGGCTGGCACCGTTGATGAAAGCGTTGGGGCCTTTGAAGACTTCGACGCGCTCCACCGAATCGACGGAAATGATCTGACGCGGCAGCACGCCGTAAAGACCGTTGAACGAAATGTCGTCGCCGTTCAGTGGCAGGCCGCGGATGGTGAACGCCTGAGCCTGGTTACCGAAACCACCTGACTGACGGACCGACGGATCATTAAGCAACACATCGCCCACGTTTTCAGCCTGCTGGTCCTCGATGAGCTTCGAGGTGTAGCTGGTCATCGTGAACGGCACGCTCATGTTGTCCTGATTACCCAACACGCCCATTTGCCCGCCTCGTGCGACCTGGCCACCCGCGAACTCTTCCGGCAGAGCGCCGGGAGTCTGCTGAATGGCTTGAGCATCGACGGCTGTTGCGCCCAGTTCGATGGTTTGATCAGCGGCGTAGGCGCTGGCACTGACCGAGCAGCACAGCGCGAGCAACGTCGGGCGGGAGGGGAGGCGTAGGGCCATCGGGAAGCTTCCTGTAGATGTCTAGTCTGCGAAAAAGCCTCCCTGGCGATGCGAATGTTTCTTCGGCGCAGATGCTAGCAGGAAGTGATTGCGAATTGTTATCACCTGAAGGGTATTTTTTTACATTTTTTTCACATCGGTTCCTGAGCGTTTAAACCTTCAACACCAGCTTCCCGTTGTTCTCACCCTTGAACAGCATCTGCAGGGTTTCGGGGAATGTCTCAAGCCCGTCGACCACGTGCTCTTTGCTCTTGAGTTTGCCCTGCGCCAGCCACCCGGCCATCTCCATGCCTGCTTTCTGGAAGTTGGCGGCATGGTCCATGACCACGAAACCTTCCATGCGGGCGCGGTTGACCAGCAGCGACAGGTAGTTGGCCGGGCCTTTGACGGCTTCCTTGTTGTTGTACTGACTGATCGCGCCGCAGATCACCACCCGCGCTTTCAAGGCGAGTCGGGTCAGCACGGCGTCGAGGATGTCGCCGCCGACGTTGTCGAAATAAACGTCGATCCCTTTCGGGCATTCGCGTTTCAGCGCGACATTGATGTCTTCGCTCTTGTAGTCGATCGCCCCGTCAAAACCGAACTCGTCGATGAGCGTTTTGCATTTGTCCTGGCCACCCGCGATACCGATCACACGGCAGCCTTTGATCTTCGCGATCTGCCCGGCGACGCTGCCCACTGCGCCAGCGGCACCCGAGATGACCACGGTCTCGCCTTCTTTCGGCTGACCCACTTCCAGCAGGGCGAAATACGCCGACATGCCGGTCATGCCCAGCGCCGCCAGGTACACCGGCAGCGGCAACAGTTTAGGGTCGACTTTATGGAAGCCCTTGGGCTCGCCCACGAAATAGTCCTGCACGCCCAGAACGCCTTGCACGTAATCGCCCACCGCGAATGCCGGGTTTTGCGATTCAACGACCTTGCCCACACCCAGCGCTCGCATTACCGAGCCCAGTTCGACCGGCGCAATGTACGACTTGCCCTCGTTCATCCAGCCGCGCATGGCCGGGTCCAGAGACAGGTATTCGCTTTTCACCACGATTTGCCCCGCTGCGGGTTCGGCAACGGGCACGGTCTGAAAGGTGAAGTCATCACGGCTCGCAGGGCCCACCGGGCGGCGGGCGAGAAGGAATTGGCGGTTGTTCAGCGCAGTCATGGCAGGGTCCTGAATGAAAGGGAAAGGCCAGTGATAGACCCGGAATCGACGATGGGCAAGCAAAGAGCGCAAGGCGAATGCGCGACGATCCATGCCGATGATGCTCGATGCAGCCCACCATCACCCGTGCTCATGATCACGTAACCGGGGCTTTGATAGTGCTGACCGGATGCCCGATCCCATGACTAAACTCCTTCGCAACGGGCTGCACGCCTTCCTCATAAAAACCACAACACAGGACGATTCCATGAGCATGACGTTTTCCGGGCAGGTTGCCTTGGTCACTGGCGCCGCCGCCGGCATTGGTCGGGCGACTGCATTGGCATTTGCCGAACAGGGCCTGAAAGTGGTTGCCGTCGACCTGGATGCCGATGGCGGAGAGGGGACGGCTGAGCTGATTCGTCAGGCCGGTGGCGAAGCCCTGTTCCTGCGCTGCGACGTGACCCGGGAAGCGCAGGTGCAGCAGATGATGATCAAGGCCATGGAAGCGTTCGGTCGCGTGGACTACGCGTTCAACAACGCCGGCATCGAGATCGAAAAAGGCCGTTTGGCCGAGGGCAGCGAAGCCGAGTTCGACGCGATCATGGGCGTTAACGTCAAAGGCGTGTGGCTGTGCATGAAGTACCAGTTGCCGGTCATGCTGGCGCAGGGCGGTGGTGCGATCGTCAACACCGCGTCCGTCGCCGGACTGGGCGCCGCGCCGAAGATGAGCATCTACGCCGCGTCCAAACACGCCGTGATCGGGCTGACCAAATCGGCAGCCATCGAATACGCCAAGAAGCAGATCCGGGTCAACGCCGTGTGCCCTGCAGTGATCGACACCGACATGTTCCGCCGCGCCCACGAAGCCGACCCCCGCAAAGCCGAATTTGCCGCCACCATGCACCCGGTCGGCCGGATCGGCAAAGTCGAAGAAATCGCCGCCGCCGTGTTGTACCTGTGCAGCGACGGCGCGGCTTTTACTACCGGTCATTCGCTGGCGGTGGATGGCGGCGTCACGGCTTTTTAATTCCACAAATCAGACATGGGTTGCCCGCAGATGGCTTGCTGCGGGCGGCGTTTCGACGAATGCGTTATGTCAGTGAGATTGATGTTGAATGAATGACCGCATTCGTCAGCAAGCTAACTCCCACAGTATCCGGGATCGTCACGGTTCTGCGGATCAACACACAACCTGTAGGAGCAATCGGAGGTTACGACGGTCGCGAATGCGGTGGGTCAGTCGACATTGAGGCAACCGACCCACCGCGTGGTAAAGCCGCCCATGCCGCAGACCGTCATCCGATTTCGACGCAGAGCGTCGGCGGATGCATTCCCACGCGGAGCGTGCGGAACGATCAGATGACACACCGCATTCGTCAGCAAGCTGACTCCCACAGTATCCGGGATCGTCACGGTTCTGCGGATCAACACACAACCTGTAGGAGCAATCGGAGGTTACGACGGTCGCGAATGCGGTGCGTCAGTCGACATTGAGGCAACTGACCCACCGCGTGGTAAGCCGCCCATGGCGCAGACGTCATCCGATTTCGACGCAGAGCGTCGGGGGATGCATTCCCACGCGGAGCGTGCGGAACGATCAGATGACACATCGCATTCGTCAGCAAGCTAACTCCCACAGTTTCCGGGATCGTCACGGTTCTGCGGATCAACACACAACCTGGAGGAGCAATCGGAGGTTACGACGGTCGCGAATGCGGCGGGTCAGTCGACATTGAGGCAATTGACCCACCGCGTGGTAAAGCCGCCCATGGCGCAGACCGTCATCCGATTTCGACGCAGAGCGTCGGCGGATGCATTCCCACGCGGAGCGATCAGCAATGTATTCGCGAGCAAGCTCACACGCAGGTTTTGTGTTTATTCCACGATTGAGGTGAAAACGCGGTAGGACCTTCCCGATGATGCGAACTGCCCCACCGCATTCGCTGCCGTCGTAACCTCCGACGTCTCCCACAGGTAATGCGTCGATTGCGATATTTCCAGCCGACGCAGAAACATCGCAAAGCTTCTATGCATCCAGCGCCTTGAGCAGCGTCTTGCCCGTATTCAACAGCTCTTGCGCCAACGCCTCATCCGTCACCGCACGCGACAACCCGATCGCCCCGACCAGCGTGCACATGGCCAGCAGCGCCTGAGCGCGCTTCTTCGAGGGCTGCTTACTGCTCGTCAACGCCGTGATCACCGCCAGTTCGTTCTGCAACTCCTGCGTATACACCTCACGGATCGAATCGCTGCTGCGCGCGACATCGTTCATCACGGCGGCCAAGGCGCAGCCCGAGCCCGGGTCGTTAAGGTGCCGCTCGCTCAGGTAGCTGTCCACCAGATCGGCCAGGGTCAGGGTTGACTCCGGATCGGTGTACTTTTCCAGCGCCTTTGCCCGCTTGTCGAACGCGCACTGCAACGCTTCTTCGACTAGCTTTTCCCGTGATTCGAAATGTTTGTAGAAGCCGCCGCCGGTACGACCTGCTTCTTTCATCAGGTCGGCCACACCGATTCCGTTCAGCCCGACTTCCCGGAAACGCTCGGCTGCGAGGTTGACAATGTGTTCGTGGATGACGGCTTTCTCTGCCTGTGAGCGCGACATGGAAATCTCCGGTGACTGCTTTTCGTAACGATATGGTGAGCGATCATACGCCAAATACCGTTCGAGAAATTTTTTATTTGGAGTATGGACGAAATCCAAAATTGGAGTATGGTTGTCCTCCATAGGGGTTTGACCCACACCGGCTCTCCCATCCTTCGCATGAGATTCAAGGAGCAACCATGAGCGTCAACGGCAAAACCATTCTGATCACCGGCGGCAACAGCGGCATCGGCCTGGCCACTGCGCGACTGCTGCTGGAAAACGGCGCGCGGGTCGCCATCACCGGGCGCGATCAAGCCAAACTCGATGCGGCCGTGGCCGAACTGGCTGGCGACGTACTGGGGATCAAGGCGGACGTGAACAACCTCGCCGACATTGATGTGGTGGTGAAGACACTCACCGAGGCGTTCGGCAGCCTCGATGTGGTGTTCGCCAACGCCGGTATCTCCGGCGCGACACCGCTGGGCAACACCACCCTGGAAGCGTTCGAGTCGATCGTGCGCACCAACCTGACGTCGGTGTTCTTCACGGTGCAGGGCGTCTTGCCGCTGCTGAAAGAGGGCAGCTCGGTGATCCTCAACGGCTCGGTCATGCGTGAACTCGGCTCGCCGGGCTCGTCCGCGTACTCGGCGACCAAGGGCGCAATCACCTCGATGGCCAAAGTGTTTGCCTCGGAACTGGCGCCCAAGGGCATTCGTGTCAACACCGTGATCCCGGGTGCAACCCGCACACCGATCTGGACCCGTGGTTCACGTGCAGGCTCCACCGTTGATGCCACCGAAAAAGCCATGGCTCCGCGTATTCCGATGGGCCGTTTCTCCGATCCTGAAGAACTGGCCCAAGCGGTGATGTTCCTGGCGTCGAACGCGTCGTCGGGCATGACCGCTGCCGAGATCGTGGTCGATGGCGGCAACATCGGCGCGCCATGGGGTATTCCGCTGTTTCGCGGCTGACGCTCGGGTGTTTTGAGGCCTACCTGCGACGGTAATCAGCTAAGCTCCTTGGGCTGGTTACCTTCCAGGAGTTTCGATGGATCACCTGTGGTTCGCTTATCCGTTGCTCAGCGCTTCGCTGCTGCTGATCGTTGATCTGGTGCTCTGGCAATGGATGCATCCCCGACTGTTGCGGCGCAAGCTGGTGCTTCGGCTGGTGCTGTTCGTGATGTTCAGCATGGCGCTGCTCGATGGCGGTCTGAGCCCGCTGTATCCGGTGCCGATAGACTGGTCGGTGCCAAGGCATGTGCTTGGCACGATCCTGACCATCACCTGGTGGCTGTTCGGCGCAAGGACCTTGACGGTTCTGGCGGTGGTGGTCATGGAGCCACGCATCGGCGGCAAGGGCCATCTGCTGCAAGACGTCATGGGCGCGATCTTTTTTCTGGTCGCTGCCGTGGCCGCCGCTGGCTACGTGCTCGACCTGCCGGTAAAAGGCTTGTTGGCGACCTCGGGCGCCGTGGCGATCATTTTCGGTCTGGCGGTGCAAAGCACACTGGGCGATGTGTTTTCCGGCATCGTTCTCAATGCGACCAAACCGTTTCGCGTCGACGACTGGATTCGGGTCGACGACATCGAAGGCAAAGTCATCGAGATCGACTGGCGGTCCACGCATTTGCTGACCTCCGAAGGCAGCATGGCGGTGATCCCCAATGCCATGGCGGCGAAAACGCGCATCGTCAACTTCAGTCGCCCCGACCATTTTCACTCCGTCACCTTGTCCATCGAACTGCCGACACGGTTGCGCCCCAGTGTGGTACTGGATTCGCTGGACAAGGCGCTGCTGGGTTGCCGTGAATTATTGGCGCAACCCAAGCCGTCGGCCGTAGTCGTGAAGTCGGGCCTGCGCAGCGTTGAATATGAAGTCACCGGCTACGTGAAATCCCGTGATCGTCGCTCAGCCGTGCGCAACCAGCTGTTCGACCTGATTCACCGGCAACTGGCCTCCGCCGAAACACGGCTGGATCAGTCTCGGCCAGCGACCCGGCAATCCGCTGTCCTCAATACCGTCGGCGCGCTGCGCATGCTCAGCGACGATGACCGCGCACAGCTTGAGCAGCACATGCGACTCGGTGCCTATTCGGCGAAGGACGTGGTGCTTGCCGAAGGGGTGGTCCCCGACGCGCTGTACATCGTTGAGTCGGGTGTGATCTCGGTGTCGATCCCGCGCCCGGACGGCTGGCTGGAAGTGGGTCGCATGGGGCCCGGCGAATTGCTGGGCGAGACCGGGTTCGTTGACGGAACGCCCACCGTGGGGCGTTTTTGCGCGTATACCGATTGCATGGTTTACCGCATCGACAAGGCTGACCTGGAACCCTGGCTTGAGGCGCATCCCGAGCTGATCGGTGCGTTGGCCGGTCTGGCTAAATTCCGCGCCAAGGCGCGTGCGGCAATGCTGGAGACCAAGCCGGTGATCGTCGATCCAAGCGGTTTTCTCGGCTGGCTGCGCAAGAGCGTCACGCGTTTTCAGGCCAATCGTGGTCAGGGCCCGACCGACAAGATGAGTTAAGCCTGACACTGGATTCGAAAAAGGGAGTGCTCTACATTGCCGGTTCATTCGAACGTCAGCCGAGTCCTTGAAATGCCTGTATCCCGCACAATCCTCAACCCTAACGTCTTGCGCGCGGGGGATGCTGTGGCGCTGGTGTCGCCTGCCGGCCCCGTGGCCGAGGCGAGGGTTCAGGCGGCGGTGCGCGAGTTGACGTCCTGGGGTTTGCGGCCACGGGTTTACCCCCATGCGCTGGACGCCGAGCATTTTCTCGCTGGCAGCGACGCAAACCGGGTCGCAGACATCAACGATGCCTTGGCCGATCCCGAGATACGTGCCGTGCTGTGCAACCGAGGGGGTTACGGCGTGCAGCGGATTCTTGAGCATCTGGACTACGATGCCGTGCGCCGCGATCCGAAGCTGGTGGTCGGTTTTTCCGACATCACGGCGTTGCACGCTGCGCTGTGGAAACGTACGGGGTTGGTGACCGTTCATGGCCCGGTGGCCGCGCAACTGGAGCGAGGCGGCGAGTTCGCCAGCACATTGCGGCATGCCTTGATGAGCACCGAACCGATGGTGGTGCAAGCCGACCCCGCCGAGCCCACCTTCAGCGTGCGGACATCGGGCGCGGTCGAAGGCACGTTGCTGGGCGGCAACCTGAGCATGCTCAGCACCTGCGTCGGCACGCCCTTCATGCCGGACCTCGAAGGCGCCATCCTGCTCATCGAAGACGTCGGCGAACTCGCCTACAGAGTTGATCGTCTGCTCACTCATCTGCGCAACTGCGGCATTCTGCAACGGGTGGGCGGCATCGCCATCGGCCAGTTCAGCGAGCCGGGGCATGGCAACAATCCGGTCAGACCGCCCGATGTCTTGATCGAGCGCCTGGCCGATCTGGGTGTTCCTCTGCTGGGTGGATTGCCGATTGGTCACGGCGATCGCAACCTCGCGGTCGCGCTGGGCAGCCGCGCCACATTGGACGCCGACACCGGCACCCTGACGGTTGCACCTGCCGCGCGTTGACCACCGGCGAGCCTGAGCGTTACCTGCGCACGCGGTGTCACTCCCAACGCGTTTTCGCGCCATTCTGGCGCGTTACCTTTCGTCGCATGGACTCGGTGAATGAGGCCTTCGCGGCACGTCGTTCCCTGTTGAGAAATCCGGATACGCCGATAACCATTCTGGAAGCGACGTTGGCGTAGCTATTTGCCATTATTCCGACGTCAAAGACTTGTTTTGCGCCTGACCCGTTGCGAATCTGCACGAAAATTGAATGGCCGTGCTCACATGGCCTCGTTGTGTGTGCCTTTTAGCTGTGACTGGGGACTGATCGTATGATTTCGGCCGTGCAAACGCGTTTTGCCAATCTCGGAATGGCGAAGAAACTGGCAATCGGCTTCGTGCTGGTGCTCCTGTTGACCGCCTTGGTCGCGGCCATCGGGGTCTGGTCGCTGCGATCGATCAGCGTGCATTTCGACAGTCTCAAGGACATGACCGCGCTCAATACCGGCCTCAACCGGGTTCGACTGCTTGAGCAGGACTTCGCGCTGCACAGCGATCCGAAGGTGGTCGACGAGCTGCACGCGGGGCTCGATGCCCTGAACGCTCAGGCGGAAACGCTCAAATCCAGCTCGGCCGTGAATCAGCGGGTAATGACCGAAGTTCAGCAAGCGCTCGCCGCGTACCGCAAGTCCTTCGACGAATTCGTCAGCATCAGTCAGAGCAAGGACCTGGCGCTGGAAATGGCCAGTTGGTCGGTGTCCAGCGTCGCCAACAACCTCGACGTGTTGCAGGCCGGCCTTGCCGACGACGGCGCCTATAACCTCAAGGATTCCCAAGGCCAGCAAGGCTCGGAGTTCATCGAGCAATCGGCCCAGGTCAGCCAGATTTCCAAATTGATGATGCAGGCCATGGACGAGGCTCGTGTGCGCCTGGACAAGAGCCGCAAGACCGGTTCGGGGGAAGAGGCCAAAACCGGCAAGATCGAACAGGCGGTGCAGGCGCAGGAGTCCGCCGAGCAACTCAAAGCCGTGATCAAGGACCCAGGCTACCTCACGGTATTGACCGAGGTCAGCGGGCACATCACCAATTTCGGCGACAAGCTCAACGAGTACACCGGCTTGCTGGCAGACGAAGCCAAGGTCTCGCAGCAACTGGCGGCCAACGCCAGGACCGTCGTCCAGCAAGTGAATCAGGCCTATGACGCGGAAGATCAGTCGATGATGGGCGAGCTGCAGGCCAACTCGATGAAGATCATTGGTTCGTCTGTGCTCGCGTTGATCGTCGGCCTGATCGCTTCGTTCGTCATTACCCGGATCATCGTCGCGCCACTGCGCAGCGTGATTGCCATCGCCCAGCGCATTGCCGCCGGCGACCTGAGCGGGTCCGTACAGGTCACGCGCAAGGATGAGATCGGCCAGTTGATGCTGGCCATGCAGCAGATGGGCGCGGGCTTGAGCGGGATCGTCAGCGGCCTGCAAGCAGGTATCGAGCAACTGGCGACCTCGGCGCATTCATTGTCCGCCGTCACCGAACAGACCAATCTGGAAGTCAGCTCCCAGAAAGAAGAAACCGAGCAAGTGGCCACGGCCATGAATCAGATGACCGCCACCGTGCACGACGTTGCGCGCAATGCCGAGGAAGCCGCCCTGGCCGCACAGACAGCCGACACCAAGGTCGACAGCGGTCAGGCGGTGGTGCGTCAAAGCATGCAGCGCATCGAGCAACTGGCGACGTCGGCCAACTCGGCCAGTCACAGCATCGAAAACCTCAGCGCCGAGATCCAGAACATCGGCAAGGTGTTGGGGGTGATCAAAAGCGTTGCCGAACAAACCAACCTGTTGGCCCTCAACGCCGCCATCGAAGCCGCGCGGGCCGGTGAGCAGGGCAGGGGCTTTGCGGTGGTGGCGGACGAAGTGCGGGCGTTGGCCAAGCGCACCCAACAATCCACCGAAGAAATCGAGCGCCTGGTGACGAGCCTGCAAAGTGGCGCGCAGGCGTCGGTGGCGCAGATTCAGAGCAGCGGTGAATTGGTGAAGCTGGCCGTCAGCGACGCGTTGCAGACCGAAAGCGCGCTGGGCAGCATTGCGGCGGCGGTGTCGTTGATCCAGCAGATGAACCAGCAGATTGCGGCCGCGGCCGAAGAGCAGAGCTCTGTGGCCGAAGAGATCAACCGCAGCGTCACCAGCATCCGCGCCAGCGCCGATCAGTCCGCCCTGGCGATGCGGGGCAACGCGGCGTCCAGCATTGAGCTGGCGTCACTGGGCATGGAATTGAAAGGGATGGTGGGGCATTTCAGGTTGTGAACCTGAGTTGCACTGCCCTAAGCCGGATGACCACTGTGGGAGCGAATTCATTCGCGATGCGTTTTTTCAAACGACGAATTTCGGTTGTCTGTACCGACATCTCGCGAATGAATTCGCTCCCACAGGTTTCCTATGCATCTGGGGGAGTCAGGGCTTCCGATAGTTAAGAATCACCAGCGTCAACACCCCCGCCACAATCCCCCAGAACGCCGACCCGATGGAAAACAGCGTCAGCCCCGACGCCGTGACCATGAAGGTGATCAATGCAGCCTCACGCTCCTTGGGTTCGTTCATCGCCACGGTCAGCCCGTTGATGATCGAGCCGAACAACGCCAGCGCCGCAATCGACAGCACCAGCTCTTTCGGGAACGCCGCGAACAACGCGGCCAGCGTCGCGCCAAACACCCCGGCGATGGCGTAGAAAATCCCGCACCAGATCGCGGCGGTGTAGCGTTTGTTGCGGTCTTCATGGGCGTGCGGGCCGGTGCAGATCGCCGCGCTGATGGCCGCCAGCGTGATGCCATGTGCCCCGAACGGCGCCGTCACCAGCGAAATCAGCCCTGTGGCAGTGATCAGCGGCGAGGCGGGGACCTGATAGTCGTCGGCGCGTAACACAGCGATGCCCGGCATGTTCTGTGAAGTCATGGCCACGACGAACAGCGGAATCCCGATGCTGATGGTGGCGCCCAGCGAAAACGAGGGCGTGGTCCACACCGGCACGGCAACTTCCAGTGCAAAACCGCTGAAATTCAACATGCCGAGCATCGCTGACAGCGCCACACCCACTAGCAGTGTCGCGAGCACTGCGTAACGCGGCGAGAAGCGTTTGACGATCAAGTACGTGAAGAACATGCCCAGCACCAGGCCTGTACGGTGCTGCGCGGCGACGAAGATCTCGCTGCCGATCTTGAACAGAATGCCGGCCAGCAGTGCCGCCGCCAAGGAGGTGGGCAGGCGCTTGACCAGTTTCTCGAAGCTGCCGGTGATGCCGCAGATGAAGACAAGAATGGCGCTGGTGATGAAGGCGCCGATGGCTTCGGGGTAGGCGACATGCCCCAGGCTGGTGATCAGCAGTGCCGCACCCGGTGTCGACCAGGCGACGGTGATCGGGGAGCGGTAACGCAGTGACAGACCGATGCTGCAGATGGCCATGCCCATGAACAGTGCCCAGATCCAGGAGGATATCTGCGCGGAGGTCAGGCCGGCGGCCTGGCCTGCCTGGAAGATCAGCACGAGGGAGCTGGTGACGCCGGTCATCATCGCGATGAAGCCTGCGACGATGGCGGAGGGCGAGCTGTCGGCGAGGGGGCGCAGTGGGGTGTGGGTCGCGTCGGTCATGCGGTCTATCCCTGGGGCGGCGAGGTGAGCAGGTGTGCAAGCGTATACGCAGTTGTGACGGTTCGTTGCGATACAGCGGGGTGCGCAATAATCGGCACAGTTGCGGGCCTTGCGAGTTAGCAGTTGCGCGTGGCGGAAGACGCGTGAACCTCTTGATCATTCCCACGCTCCGCGTGGGAATGACCTGACCTTCATCTACAACGTGCGTGTGCTTTCGAGGCTCAGCTGCGATTGAGGGTATTGCCCAATGCCTTGTTCACGGCCAGCCAGCCATCCACGGCTTCGCGTCCGGCCTCGGCGAATACCCGTTGCAGCAGTTTTACCTGTTCGCGGCGCAGTGATTCTTCGAACTTCGCGCCTTCGACTGTGAGCTCCAGAAGGCGTTTTCGTTTGTCGTCTTCGGGGGCGACGCTCAGGACCAGTTCCATTTCGATCAACTGCCGCAGCGGGGTGTTCAGCGCTTGCTTGCTCACGCCGAGCACGCCAAGCAGTTCCTTCACGCTCAGCCCCGGATAGCGGGCGATGAAAAACACGATGCGTTGGTGGACCCGGCTCAGGCCCCGACGATCGAGCATTTCGTCAGCTTTTGCAGTGAACGCCTGATAGCCGAAGAAAAACGCTTCCATGGCGATCTGCTGTGTCGAAGAATTTTTAAGGTCAAGCATATTGACGTATCCGGGCAAGTCGTCGTAGTTTCAGTCAACCAGTTTGACCTATTTCCATTTATTTCCGCCAGCGGTGATCTCATGGCATTTTCCGAACGCGTCACCCGTTTGAAGAGTTCTCTGATTCGCGAAATCCTGGCTGCCGCTCAGCGCCCGGACATGATGTCGTTCGCCGGTGGATTGCCTGCCGAAGCGATGTTGCCGCAAAGCCAATGGTCCGACATGCCGCGCAGCATGGGCCAATACGGCATGAGTGAGGGCGAACCGCAGTTGCGCGAAGCGCTCGCGGCCCAGGCCCGGGCGCTGGGCATTGCCTGCGAGGCCAGTCAGGTGATGATTGTCAGTGGTTCGCAGCAAACGCTGGACCTGGCCGCCAAGCTGTACATCGACAAAGGCACTGAGATCCTGCTGGAAGGCCCGACCTATCTCGCGGCGCTGCAAATCTTCCAGCTGTTCGGCGCCGATTGCCTCACCGTCCCGTTGCTCGCCGAAGGACCTGATCTGGACGTACTGCGTCAGCGCCTGCAACAGCACACGCCGTCGTTCGCCTATTTGATCCCGACCTTCCAGAACCCTTCGGCCGTGCGCTACAGCGAAGAAGCGCGGGACGCCGTGGCGGCGCTGTTGGACGAGTTCGGCGTGACCCTGATCGAAGACGAGCCTTATCGCGACCTGACGTTTGATGGCGCCAGCGCCAAGCCCATCGTCAGCCGCCTGAAGAAAGCCAGCTGGATCTACACCGGCACCGTGTCGAAAACCCTGATGCCGGGGCTGCGCGTGGGGTATCTGATTGCCTCGCCGGACCTGTTTCCGCATCTGCTGAAACTCAAGCAGTCCGCTGACCTGCACACCAACCGTGTGGGCCAGTGGCAAGCGCTTCAGTGGATCGGCAGCGATCATTATCAGCAGCATCTGCTGGAGCTGCGAGGCTTCTACCGCACCCGTCGAGACCAGTTCGAAGCCGCGCTGCAACGGCATTTCAGCGATCTGGCGCAGTGGAACAGCCCGCAAGGCGGCTTGTTTTTCTGGCTGACGCTCAAGGAAAAGATCGACACTCGTACGCTGCTTAACACGGCGTTGGCGCAGAACGTGGCGTTCATGCCGGGTGAACCGTTTTTTACCGACCCGGATGCCAACCCCGGCTACCTGCGCCTGAACTTCAGCCACATCGAGCCCGCACGACTGGATGAAGGGTTGAAACGACTGGCGGCAGTCATCAGACACGCACAGGCTGCCCTTGCAGCCTGATACATTACGCACACGCATCACCGAGCAGGATTGAGGGGAGAGCAGCAGATGTACAAGGTTTACGGCGATTACAACTCGGGCAACTGCTACAAGATCAAACTGATGCTCAGCCTTCTTGGCGTTCAGTACGAATGGGTGCCGGTGGACATCCTCAATGGGGAGACCGAAACCGAGGCGTTCCTTGAGAAGAACCCCAACGGCAAGATTCCCGTGCTGGAGCTTGAGGACGGCACCTGCCTGTGGGAGTCCAACGCGATTCTCAACTTCCTGGCTGAAGGCACGCCGTATCTGCTGACCGAGCCTCGCCTGCGTACGCAAATGCTGCAATGGCAGTTTTTCGAACAGTACAGCCATGAACCGACCATCGCCGTGGCCCGCTTCATTCAGTTTTACCTGGGGCTGCCTGAAGCGCGTATGGACGAATACCGGTCGCTGCACAAGCGCGGTTACAGGGCGTTGAAGGTCATGGAGCAGCAGCTGCAGCGCACGCCGTTCCTGGTGGGCGAGCATTTTTCCATTGCGGACATTGCGCTCTATGCCTACACCCATGTCGCCCATCAAGGCGGTTTCGACCTGACTCAGTTCCCGGCCATCGAACGCTGGCTGGAGCGGATCAAGCAGCAGCCGGGTTACGTCGGCATGCTGGATTGACACCGAGCGCTGATCCTTCAGAGAGAAAAAAGCCGGTCCTGGCAACAGTGACCGGTTTTTTTATGTCTGAATGTTGTGTGCAACACCTGTGCGCTTGTGGTGATTTACGCTGCGCCCCCGTTTGGCTCAGGCCGGACGATCAACTGGAAAAGGGAGTATTCGATGCGATTCATGATGATAGCGGTGGGCATGTTCATGGCGCTGGGCATTGGCTGTTCGGCGCAAGCCGAGGATTGCGATGCAACGCAGGCTTCGATGAACCAGTGCGCGAGCAAGGAATATGCGGCGCTGGATGCCGATCTCAACACTCAGTACAAGGCGCAGATGGCCTACCTGAAGAACCCGGCGCAGAAGAAAGCGCTGCAGGAGGCCCAGAAGAAGTGGATCGCCTTTCGTGATGCCGATTGCCAGTATCAGGTGGGTAAGCGAGAGGATGGCGGGAGTCTTTGGCCGCTGGCGCAGGCGCAATGCCTGTCGGCACAGACCAAGGTGCGGGTCGAGCAGTTGAAGGGCTACGTGGCGTGTAGGCAGGAAGGCTGTCCTAAATAGCCGAAGGTCTGGATAGCGCTGATGCCATGGCCTGTCAGGATTCCTGTGGGAGCGAATTCATTCGCGAAAGCTTGGCCAGACAAGCAATGTACGGCGGGTGTACGGGCCAATCGCGAATGAATTCGCTCCCACAGCTTCCATGCCCGGCTTGAAGCTCAGGGGTCTTGGATGCTTCAAACCGCCGAAAAACGCTTGTCGAGGTAATCGATGATCACCTTGGACTCGTACATCCACACCGTCTTGTCGCCTTCTTCGATGCGCAGGCAAGGCACTTTGATCTTGCCGCCCTCGGTCAGCAGGGTCTGACGGTCGATCTCGTTGTTCTTCGCATCGCGCAAAGCGACCGGCACGTTCAGGCGGCGCAGCGTGCGGCGGGTCTTCACGCAGAACGGGCAGGCCTGGAACTGGTACAGCGTCAGGTCTTTTGCCGACGCTTCGACGGCGGCCTGAGCGTCCGGTGAGCGTTTTTTCTTGGCGGGGCGGGTCAGGAAATCGATCAGAATAACGAGCTGGCCCAGGCCAACCCTCAATGCCTTCATCAACATGCTTGAAACCTCGCGGCCGCAGACCTGAGGTCGCGGCCTTTCAGGACGCCCGGATCACTTGATCAGGCTAAGGAACTCGGTGCGGGTGGCAGCGTTTTCGCGGAATTCACCCAGCATCACCGAGGTGATCATCGAGGAGTTCTGCTTCTCGACGCCGCGCATCATCATGCACATGTGCTGGGCTTCAATGACCACGGCCACGCCGAGCGCGCCGGTGACCTGCTGGATGGCTTCAGCGATCTGGCGGCTGAGGTTTTCCTGGATCTGGAGGCGACGGGCGAACATGTCGACGATGCGCGCGACCTTCGACAGACCGAGGACTTTGCCGCTCGGGATGTAGGCGACGTGGGCCTTGCCGATGAAGGGCAGCAGGTGGTGTTCACACAGCGAGTACAGCTCGATGTTCTTGACCACGACCATTTCGCTGTTGTCGGAACTGAACAGTGCACCGTTGGTGACTTCTTCCAGGGTTTGCTCATAGCCACGGCAAAGGTACTTCATGGCTTTGGCCGCACGTTTCGGGGTGTCGAGCAGGCCTTCGCGGGAGACGTCCTCGCCGAGTTGACCAAGGATCGCCGTGTAGTTCTGTTCCAGTGTCACAGGGTTGTGTTCCGTGTGGGTTCAAAAAAACGCAGGGTTGTCGGCCTGCAAAGGCGCACATAGTAGCGTAGCTGGGCGGGGAGGTGTACGGCGGGCGACCGACAAACCTGCGGCATGACGACGCCCGGGCGCTGTAAAGGGACCTTTACCTAACCTTTACCGAAGGCATATGTCGAAATGTGTCGGTTCGGTGTCTGAGTTAATGGGTGATAGATGCCCGGATGAAGAGAGTAAGCATATGTTTAGCCGAATCGCGAAAATCGCACTGGTGATCGCCCTGACGTCGTCGGTTTCGGGATGTTTTTTTGGCCCTGGATGGGGTCGTCACGGTGGTTGGGACCATCGCCATTATGATGGCGGTCATTATTATGAAGGGCGGGGCGGCTATGGCCCGGGACCTGGTTATTATCGCCGCTGACCCCCACTGATCGGATCGGGAGCCTGATCGAACGGATATGCCCTGATCCACAACGAGACTCGAATAAAGGCCGCGACGGGCGTGTTGTCCCCTCGCGGCCTTTTTGTTTGTTGACCGCTGCGTATCAAGCTCGACACCGTACGGCTACCAAACAGCGACGCGGTTTCAACAGGATGTGCTGTCAGACGTTGCAGGTGATGAATGCCTGCTGTTAAGAGAGTAATGAACATGTTGAGTCGTATAGCGAAAGTCGCGATGGTGATCGCGGTCATGTCAGCCATGTCCGGCTGCTGGCCTTTCTGGGGGCCGGGCGGTGGAGGCCACGGCGGTGGGCATGGAGGCGGTGGCGGTCACTACGAGGGTGGCGGCCCGGGTGGCGGCGGTGGCGGCGGAGGGCCAGGTCCGCGCTGATCTCTGAATGACACCGGTCCCGTGGGAGCGAGCTTGCTCGCGAAGCGTCAGGCCAGTCTGCACCTGTGCAGCTGAAAGCCTGCAATCGACAGCAAGCGTCGCGCTCCGACGGGGCCGGTTAAGCGTTCTTACTCGTCGCGCCCTTCCATCATCGTGCGCTTGAGCATGACGTACACCGCGCCCGCACCGCCGTGTTTGGCGATGCAGGATGTAAAGCCCAGCACCTGCTGATGTTGGCGGAGCCAAGTGTTGACATGGCTTTTGATCATCGGGCGCTTGCCGTCCAGTCGCACCGCTTTGCCATGTGTGATGCGCACGCAGCGGACTTCCAGCTTCGCCGCCTCCGCCAGAAACTCCCACATGGTCTCCCGCGCCAGTTCCACGCTCATGCCGTGCAGATCAAGGCTGCCTTCGAAGCTGATTTGACCGAGCTTGAGTTTACGCATCTGACCTTCCTGAACGCCATCGCGGGCCCAGTACAGCGTGTCTTCCGGCCCTACGTCGATCACAAACTGATCGGACAGGCCGTCGACGGTAATCGTGGCATCAGAGCGCACCGTCGCAGCCTGCCTCAGCTTGGCCAGATGCTTACGGTCGGGTTTGGGTTTGCCTACATCGGCGTGTTCAGTCTTGATGGGCTTGACGCCACGAAGCTCACTTCTGAACAGGGAAAAGTCGTCGTCTTGCATGTTGGTCTCCGCGAAGGACGCCAGTTTAACCAAGTCACGCCGATCTCGGCGCGACTAAAAACGTTCAAATGGCTGCGGATGACGCGAGGAGGGGTCAGTCGTGTTTCTTCATCAGGTGCGGCGACATGTTGAGCTCGCCCGCGCGGCGACGACGCAGACGGCTGCGACGCCAGAGCCAGACCCCGATGTAAAGCAGGAACAGGCCGACAACAATCGTGACCACGGCGCCGGCCGGGCTGGCATTAAGCTCTCCCAACGCTGCCGGATGGCCGATCAGGCTGGCGACGCCGGCCATTGCAAGCAGTACGCCGGCGGTTGCAAACAGCGCAGACAGTACAGCGCCAAAGCGCATCCGCCAGTTGCTCTGGCCTTTTGGCCGCAGGCGACGGGCATCGAAACCATCGGATATCTTCATTCCGACTTCCTCTATGGGTATCGGCGCTCTGACCAGCTTATGCCGGGGTGGTTCCCGTTTGGTCAGCGCTCAAAGGCAAACACGAGTGATTAACGGATAGGCGGTTATGTGAGATGTGTCACACGCCTGATGACTGCATTTGTACGCTTTTTCTTCAGGAACTGCCGGAAAATTGATCTCAGCGGGGCAACCCCTGCCGATCATGGGTCAGTTCCTGATGAAGAGCGTCGCGTCAGATGAGGTCTTTGGTCAGGGCAAGTTTGGCGAAATTGTCGTTCATGATTGCCATCTCCGCCTGCTGAACGAGTTCGGCCTTGATGACGCCGGTGGGTGTCGGCAGATCGCGGGTGGCGCAGGCGTCTTCAACCAGCGTGCAGCGGAAACCGTAGTCCTTGGCCGCACGCACGGTGGTGCTGACGCTGGAGTGGCTCATGAACCCGCAGACCACCAGATCCAGACGGCCCAGGTCTTCGAGCAGCTTGTGCAGGGTTTTGCGGTCGTCGGTGGTCACGGTGCCGTTCAGAGCGTTGGGCAGGCGTTTTTCGATGACGATTTCATCACCTTGTGGCATCAATTCCGGGACGAACTTTCCGCGTTCACCCTGCGGATCGAACATGCCGCCCACGGTCCCCAAATGACGGACATGGATGATCGGTGATTTGGCGGCGCGCGCAGCGTCGACCAGTTTGACGATGTTGTCGATGGCGTGTTGAACGCCGGTCAGGGCCAGCGGGCCACTGAGGTATTCTTTCTGGGCATCGATGATGATCAGCGTGGCATTACTCAAGGTCGCCGCCGCGTATTCACGGCCACTGAGTTGAAACATGGTCTTTGGACCGGTCTTTGAAACAGACATCTGGGGCTCCTTCGAGTGGGGCTTTTGCCACATTGTCCACTGGCTGAGCGATTCTGTGAATCTCAATGCTCACAGGCTTCGCTTTTCACCGGGCTTCAAGCCGTCGAGCAGGTCGCGGTTACTGTCATATTGCCTGCAAATTGAAACAAAGGCTGTGGAAAGTTTTCCGTGACAAAACGCCTGTCGGGCTCAGGCATCGTTTGTTGAGTGGATGGCTGCTAGAATCGCCCGTCGTTTTTTCAAGGAGTCTGCTGTGATCACTTCCCGCCTGCGCACCCTGCGCGATCATATCCGTTGGGCCGTCAGCCGCTTTCACGGGGAAGATCTGTTTTACGGTCATGGCACCGACAACGCCTGGGACGAAGCCCGTCAACTGGTGCTGGGTGCGTTGCACCTGCCTTGGGAAATTTCCGACGCCTACCTGGATTGCAACCTGGAAGATGACGAACTGGTCAATCTGCAGCGTTTGATCAAGCGCCGTATCGAAGAACGCGTGCCAACGGCGTATCTGCTGGGCGAGGCGTGGTTCTGCGGAATGTCGTTCATCGTCGACGAGCGCGTGCTGATTCCCCGTTCACCGATTGGCGAGCTGATCGAGAACCGGTTTGAACCCTGGCTGGGCCAGGAGCCTGCACGGATCCTCGACCTGTGCACCGGCTCCGGCTGTATCGGCATCGCGTGCGCCGATGTGTTCCCCGACGCCGAAGTGGCATTGGCGGACCTGTCATTCGAAGCCCTGGAAGTGGCGAACCAGAACATCGAACGCCACGGTCTGGATGAGCGGGTCTACACGGTGCAAGGCGACGGTTTCGACGGCCTGCCGGGTCAACGCTTCGACCTGATCGTCTCCAACCCGCCGTATGTCGATGCCGAAGACTTCGCGGACATGCCGGACGAGTACCAGCACGAGCCCGAACTGGCGCTGGCCTGTGGCGCTGACGGTCTGAATCTGGTCCGGCGGATGCTGGCACAGGCTGCGGATCACCTGACCGAGAAGGGGTTGCTGATTGTCGAAGTGGGCAACAGCCAGGTGCACGTCGAGGCGCTGTACCCGGAAGTGGACTTCGCCTGGCTGGAATTCCAGCGCGGCGGCCATGGTGTGTTCATGCTGACGGCTGAACAATGCCGGGCGCATCAGGCGGTTTTTGCGGCCAGGGTGTAGGCCACATGGAAAATATTGTAGGAGCCGGCGTGCTGGCGATGCGGAGTGTCAGGTTTCACCAGGTCAACTGACAGACCGCTTTCGCCAGCACGCCTGCTCCTACAGATTTTGCGGTATCGACTTACCGATGCGTCGCAATCCAGATCAGTAATCCGGCCTGAAAGACCGCAAAGGTCACCAGGCACGCGATGGTGAAGCGCAACCCGCTGTCGTCGCGGCGGTATTTGCTGACCTTGTCTTCGGCCTTCTTGATCGTGACTTCCTGTTCCTGAATCTTCTGCTCGGCCTGTTGCAGCATCTGCGCCGCATCGAGAATTTCGACGATCTGCACCTTGTCGGTGTTCCAGGTGTTGTTCAGATTGGCGACTTTGACATCCTTGATGCTGCCTTTAAGGTGCTGAGGGTCGGCGTACGCCACCTCGAAACCCTGCGTCTTCAGGAAGTGATCGCGACGCAGCCGGGTGTCTTCGTTGAGCGCGTCCTTGTTGGCCAGCGCCGTGCCAGCGATTTTGTATTCCGACCAGCGTTTCTGTGCCCAGTGAATGCCCTGAGCCACCATGAACCGGCCCAGGCCACGGTTCCACGGCTCGATCTGCAGGCCAGACTCAGGCCCGATACGCACCGCGCGATTGGCGTGATCGACCCAGATGTCCAGATGATTCTGCTCCTTGCGGGTTTTCTGGCCCGGCAAGTGATAGCTCATGCGCAGCAGGCTGAACTCCTTGCTGTTGCGCTCTGCACGGCCGAACTCGACGAAACGCAATGGCCGGCCGCCGGTGGCACGATCAGTGGGCAGCGGGGCCAGACGCAGCATCGAAAAATGCTCGGCCTGCACGTCGTCCCACAATACCGGGGCTGCGACTTCGCCTTCTTTGGCGTCTGTCGGGGCGGCCGCTTCGGCCTCAATAGTTGCTTCTGTCATCACGGCGGTCCTGTTCTCGACATTGCTCGGCAACACAATGCCTGCATCCCGCTATCGGCCGTTTTCGGCGAAGCTGAAGGGAAAGAAGCGGAGATGGGAGCAGAAGACCTGTGGGAGCGAATTCATTCGCGAAAGGGGTGCACACGACGCATAGGCCGCGTCAGATAAATCTTCGCGAATGAATTCGCTCCCACGGAAGCATTGAGACAGGCCTCAGGCGGCGGGAACCGAGCTGATGAAATTCATGATCCGATCGGACAGTTCACTGGCCAGCGGCAGTTGCGGGTCTTTATAGGAAGCCAGCTGACGCTTCATGTCCATCGGCACGATGCGCAGGACATGGTTCATGCCGTCGATGATCGCCAGTTGCGAGTCCGGTTTGGCTTTGTGCAGCAATTGCGCATCGCCCACGCCCACTTGCATGTCGTTGCGGCCCTGAATAATCAGGGTCGGGATCTTCAGCTTGCTGAAGGCTGCCGCCGGATTTTGTCGAAACAGGGAAATCAGGTACGGCTGCACGCTTGGACGGAACACCACTTGTAAAGGCTCCGGGACGTTGTCGTCGGTCTTGCCTGCCTTGATTTCCTCGATCAACTCCTCGCTGCGCGCCAGCAGAGGAGGGGGCAAGCGGTACCGCAGCTGTTCGCGGACCACCTGATCGACCGGGCGACCGGTGCCTGCAACCGAGATCAGCGCCGTAGCGCCTGCGCGTTCAGCGGCCAGCGTCGCCACCAAAGCGCCCTCGCTGTGCCCCATCAGGATCAATTGACCCAGGCGCGGGTCGGTCTTGAGCTTCTCGGCCCAGGCCACGGCATCGTCCACGTACTTTTCGATGCTCAGGTCACGTTCGTCCGGTGTCGCCGGTCGGCTGGCCGCTACGCCGCGCTTGTCATAGCGAACGCTGGCGATGTTGTGTTTGGCCAGAATCAGCGCCAGGCGCTTCATGCTGTCGTTTCGACCGCCGTCGGGGTTGTTGCCGTCGCGGTCGGTGGGACCGGACCCGGCAATGATCAGCACCACCGGCACCGGTGTGGTGGATTTAGGCAGCAGCAACGTGCCGAACAGTTCGCCGGTGCCGGTGTCCAGGGTGATCGGACGCTGCAGAACGACGGGTGTGCCGGCCTGGGCCAGAGAAGACAACAGAGTGAGGGTCAAGGCGATTACTCGCAGCGGCAGCAAGCCGCGGATCAGGGACATAGCACGTAGCATCGCAGGACCATCGTCAATAAAGTGTCAATTGGATGCGGACAATCGAAGAAGGTTCGAGGGTGATTCACGCGATCAGCCTGCGTATACTGGCGGGCTCGTGTGTTTGAACGATTTTTCGGAGCCTTCCCGCATGTCCGGCAATACCTACGGCAAGCTGTTCTCTGTCACCACCGCCGGCGAAAGCCATGGTCCGGCGCTGGTTGCTATCGTCGACGGCTGCCCGCCGGGTGTCGAGTTGTCGCTGGAAGACTTGCAGCGTGACCTCGATCGCCGCAAGCCCGGTACCAGCCGCCATACGACCCAGCGTCAGGAAGCGGACGAGGTCGAAATCCTCTCCGGCGTGTTCGAAGGCAAGACCACCGGCGCCTCCATCGGCTTGTTGATTCGCAACACCGACCAGAAGTCCAAGGACTATTCGGCGATCAAGGACCTGTTCCGCCCGGCCCACGCCGACTACACCTATCACCACAAATACGGCATTCGTGATTACCGTGGCGGCGGCCGCAGCTCTGCCCGTGAAACCGCCATGCGTGTCGCCGCAGGCGCCATTGCCAAGAAATACCTGGCAACCCAGGGCATCACCGTGCGCGGCTACATGAGCCAGTTGGGCCCTATCGACATCCCGTTCAAAACCTGGGACTCGGTCGAGCAAAATGCCTTCTTCAGTCCGGACCCGGGCAAAGTGCCCGAGCTGGAAGCCTACATGGACCAGCTGCGTCGCGATCAGGATTCGGTCGGGGCAAAAATCACGGTGGTTGCCGAAGGCGTGATGCCCGGCCTGGGCGAGCCGATCTTTGACCGCCTGGACGCCGAACTGGCCCACGCGCTGATGAGCATCAACGCAGTCAAAGGCATCGAAATCGGCGCCGGCTTCGACAGTGTTGCCCAGCGTGGCACCGAACACCGCGATGAACTGACGCCGGAAGGCTTCCTGTCCAACAATGCTGGCGGCATCCTGGGCGGTATTTCCTCTGGGCAACCCATCGTCGCGCATCTGGCGTTGAAGCCAACGTCGAGCATCACCACGCCGGGCCGTTCGATCGATGTCGACGGCAACCCGGTCGATGTGATCACCAAGGGCCGTCACGACCCGTGCGTCGGAATTCGTGCCACTCCCATCGCCGAAGCAATGATGGCCATCGTGCTGCTTGACCATTTGCTCCGCCATCGCGGCCAGAACATGGACGTGCGGGTGAATACGCCGGTTCTGGGTCAACTGTAATGCCGCCATTCGGTGCCGCTGCCACGGGCGTTTGAACGTGGCAGCGCTTCCTTACTGGCGCCTGTCCAGTTTTTACCTGTTCTATTTCGCCTTGCTGGGCTCCACGGCGCCGTTTCTGGCGCTGTATTTCGATCATCTGGGGTTTTCCAGCGCGCGCATCGGTGAGCTGGTCGCGATTCCCATGCTGATGCGTTGCGTGGCGCCGAATCTCTGGGGCTGGCTCGGGGACTACACGGGTCGCCGACTGGCCATCGTGCGCTTCGGTGCGGTCTGCACGCTGGCGTGTTTTTCGCTGATCCTGTTCGACAAATCCTATGCCTGGCTGGCCATGGTCATGGCCCTGCACGCCTTCTTCTGGCATGCGGTGTTGCCGCAATTCGAAGTCATCACACTGGCGCACCTTCAGGGTCAGACGGCGCGCTACAGCCAGCTTCGTCTGTGGGGTTCCATTGGCTTCATCCTGACGGTGGTCGGCATGGGTCGATTGTTCGAGTGGTTCAGCCTGGACCTGTATCCCCAGGCCTTATTGCTGATCATGATCGGCATCGTTGGCAGCAGCTGGTGGGTGCCCAATGCCCAACCGTCAGCATCGAGTCAACGTCCAGCGGGTGAGGGCTTTTTAAAGCAACTGTTCAGTCCCGGTGTACTGGTCTTTTATGTCAGCGTCGCGCTGATGCAGTTGAGTCACGGGCCGTATTACACCTTCCTCACGCTGCACCTGGAGCACCTTGGCTACAGTCGCGGGATCATCGGCATGCTCTGGGCCGTGGGCGTTGTCGCTGAAGTCTTGATGTTCATGGCAATGAGCCGGATTCTTCAGCGCTTCAGCGTGCGGCACGTCCTGATCGCAAGTTTTGCGCTGGCGTCTCTGCGCTGGCTTTTGCTGGGCAATTTCGCCGATCATTTGTCGGTCCTGATATTCGCCCAGTTGCTGCATGCGGCCACGTTCGGCAGCTATCACGCCGCTGCCATACATTTCCTGCAACGTAGTTTCGGCCCCCGCCAGCAAGGCCAGGGACAGGCGCTTTACGCCGCATTGTCCGGCACCGGTGGCGCCATGGGTGCGTTGTATTCGGGTTACAGCTGGAATGCGCTAGGCGCTGGCTGGACCTTCGCCATTGCCAGCCTGGCGGCATTGAATGCCGCGATTCTGGCGTTCACCTGCATGAAAGAGGAGCGCGCATGAGTCGCGAATCATTGGCTCAAGAAATCATCGAAGCCGGGCGCTTTCTGTATGGCCGTGGCTGGTCGCCGGCCACCAGCAGCAACTACTCGGCAAGGTTGTCGGCAAGCGAGGCGCTGCTGACCGTGTCCGGTAAACACAAAGGGCAGCTCGGTGTCGACGATGTACTGGCGACCGACCTGTCCGGTAACAGCCTGGAGCCGGGCAAGAAACCCTCAGCCGAGACCTTGCTGCACACCCAGCTCTACCGCTGCAAACCTGAAGTGGGCGCGGTGTTGCACACCCACTCGGTGAATGCGACGGTGCTTTCGCGGCTGACCGAGGGCGACCGCCTGGTGTTCGAGGATTATGAACTGCAGAAGGCGTTCAGCGGTGTGGTCACCCATGAGTCGCGCGTGGTCGTGCCGATCTTCGACAACGATCAGGACATCGCACGGCTGGCCCAGAAGGTTCAACCATGGCTCGACCAGCATCCCGATTGCGCCGGTTATCTGATTCGCGGCCACGGGTTGTACACCTGGGGCGCGAAGATGAGCGATGCTTTGCGTCAGATCGAGGCGTTTGAGTTCCTGTTCGAGTGCGAACTCAAAACCCTGGCCATCATGAATCGCTAACCGTTGATTCACTGAGCCGTACCCGTACCGTTTTGTCGATTGCCTGAATGAACCCGCGCCCGACCGGCCCCCAGCGCCGGCGCGCGTTGACCGAACCGAGGAACACCGCAATGAGCAGTCTGTCCGTCTATCACGTGTCATCTCCGGAATTGCCGAACAAGGTCCTGACTCACCTTGAGGACATCGCGTCGACCCTGGCCGAGCATGGCGTTGCATTTGATCGATGGCAGGCGGCAACCCCGATCAAGCCGGGCGCCAGTCAGGAGGAAGTGATCAACGCCTATCGCGTGCAGATCGACCGGCTGATGACCGAGCGGGGCTATGTCACCGTCGACGTGATCAGCCTCAACAGCGACCATCCACAGAAAGCCGAACTGCGCGCCAAGTTTCTTGACGAACATCAACATGCCGAGGACGAAGTACGCTTCTTCGTCGCCGGACGTGGCTTGTTCACCCTGCACATCGGTGACTTCGTCTACGCGGTGCTGTGCGAGAAAAACGATCTGATTTCCGTTCCGGCCGGCACGCGGCACTGGTTCGACATGGGCGAAAACCCGCACTTCGTCGCGATTCGCCTGTTCAACAACCCGGAAGGCTGGGTGGCAAACTTCACCGGTGAGTCCATCGCCAGCCAGTTCCCCCGCCTGGAAGACTGAGAAACCCATGGCAATCAAAGCAATTCTGACCGACATCGAAGGCACCACCAGTGCGGTGAGTTTCGTCTTCGACGTGCTGTTTCCTTATGCCGCCGCGCACCTGCCGGACTATGTGCGTCAGCACGCGACCGAGGCCGAGGTGGCCGCGCAACTTCAGGCGGTGCGCAACGACAGCGCCGAGCCTCAGGCCGATGTCGAGCGCGTGATCGAGATCCTGCTGGGCTGGATCGCCGAGGATCGCAAAGCCACGCCCCTCAAGGCGTTGCAAGGCATGGTCTGGCAACAGGGCTATCTGGCGGGGCAGCTCAAGGGTCACGTGTATCCGGATGCGGTCGAGGCGCTGCAGCGCTGGCATCGCGAAGGCTACGCGCTGTATGTGTATTCGTCGGGATCGATTCAGGCGCAGAAGTTGATCTTCGGACGGTCCGAGGCAGGCGATCTGTCCGGTCTGTTCAGCGGTTACTTCGATACGACGTCCGGTCCCAAGCGTGAGGTCCAGTCCTACCGCACGATCGCCGCAGCCATTGGGTATCCGGCGCAGGACATCCTGTTCCTCTCCGACATCGTCGAAGAGCTGGACGCAGCCCGGCAGGCGTCCATGGCGACTTGCGGACTGGTGCGCACCGGCACAGAACTGGCCGGCCACACGAATGTCGTCAGTTTCGCGGAGATTGATCCCGCGACGTTCTGAACCCTCGCTGTGTCGGATTGAACCCACGGCCGATGTCTCTGATATCGGCCGTTTTTGTTGGTAAATCGTCAAAAATGTAAGCACGTTTTGGTTGTTTTGTGGGAAGCGGCCTGTTTCCGAGTCAGGCATGCCTGTTTGTTTTCGCCTTTATGTTTAACCCTCCCGGACTGTGTAACCCTTCACCTGTCGGAACCTGACAGCCGTTTTGGCGCCTCCTGTTCGCTGCTTCCAGCGGTGTGCGAGGTGTCCTTAGCGGCTGCAATCAACTTAAAACTCTAAAGAGCCTTCAGGGACGACACATGACGTTTTTTAAACGGAGGGGAAGATGAAAAACGTGCAAACAGGGACGCTGAGTCCGTTGATACAGCAGATGGTCAGCAGCATTACCGAGCAGGACGGTGACGCCGCGATTGCCAATGCGCTCGACTGGCTGCGGGAGGAGTGTCGCTGTGAGCGAGCGATGCTCTATCAATACCGCAACGGTTCCCTGCTCAGCTGTATCACGTCCAATGTCGACGGCTATTGGAAGGATCTGTACTGCCAGGGACGACTGATGATCGAGGACCCGGTGATCCGTTGCTTTCGTCGCACCATGGGCTTTCTGGATTGGGAGGAGGCATTCCAGACTTACCCGCCGTCATCTGCCTACATGGCCGCAGTAGAAGACTGCCAGCTGTTGCCAGCGTTTTCATACGGCTACAGCAGCCAGAATCGCGCCAATCAGGGTGTGGTAACTATCTGCTCGCTTAACGCAATGACGCGCCCGTTGACACACAATGACCGGTATCTGCTGACCAGTCTCGTGCCCATGCTGCATGTGGCGGGCAAAGGTCAGCAACTGCAGACCCGCGCCCTGACACCCAAGGAGCTGGAAATTCTGAAATGGGCGCGGGAGGGCAAGACCGCCTGGGAGATCGGGCTGATCAAGGAAGTCTCGGAGGCGACGGTCAAGCATCACTTCAAGAGCATCTACGCCAAGCTGGGTGTCACCAATCGGGCTCAGGCGGTAGGCGAGGCGCTGTGTCGCGGAATCATTCAGTAGGCACGACAACCGTCGTTCCATGAGTGCCCGCACAAAAAAACCGCGATTGCCAAGGCGATCGCGGTACTAAAGGGATGCTTCAAAGGATGCAGCGGATCAATCGACGGCGGGTCGGCCTATTGGGTTACCCGCGGTCGCAGAACGCCCTTAGCGGGTGTGATACGTCGGCAGGTCGAAGCGGTGTTGACTCTGCAACATCGAGATAGCCGGGAGTTCGCTGGCCTGCGCCGCAAGGTCACGGCGGATGGCGCTGATCACCCATTCCAGCTGCACGGGGGTGTGCAGTTGGGCGTAGGACACCGAACGACGAATCTGTTTGCCTTCACTGTTGCGCAGGGAAAGCAGTACACCACCATCCGGACGCGGCTGGGTGTTGACTTCGAAATCGGAAAATACGGATGCGAATTTTTCTTGGATGAAAGTCATGTCTAGCGGCTCCATTGCTCAGTGATAACAAGCTTGGTAGGACTAGTGCAGTGACTGTGCCAGTATTTGCGCTTCGATAAAATCGTTATAAATCAAAGACTTATATTTTTATTTATTTTTGGTTTTCGTGCATTTTGCATGAATGGCCATCGGGCATCCTGCATTTTGCCGGAGAAGGGGAACTGAGAAGGGGAGAGAATGAAGCGCTGTCAAAATCTCAGACAGCGTTATCTGGGAATCATTTCGTGTTGTGTGAGCGATTTTTCTCTATGTCGATAGACGGCATTCTCTATGAGCATGATCGAAAAGGTTTCGTGGCCGTGTCCGCGACGAAACTGGCATCGTGGGCGGCATCAGCGGGAACTTGACCACATCCGTGTGTCTCTGAGATTTTCTGACAGAGAACGCTGCAACCGAACGATTGATCATGCGTGCCACGCTGTGGCGCTACAGGAGTAATGGAATGTCTGATGCCCCGAATACCCCGGGTTCCGCCACCCGCATGTCGGACGAAGAAGCGCTGGAGTTCGCCGAGCAGGTGTTCGACCGTGCGCGCGCCGGTGATGCCACGATGCTGGACCGCTTGCTTGAGAACGGGCTGACACCCAACCTGCGCAATCACAAGGGCGACACCTTGCTGATGCTGGCCAGCTATCACGGCCACCAGGACGCCGTCCGCGTGCTGCTCAAGCATGGCGCCGACCCTGAAATTCGTAACGACAACGGTCAGAGCCCGATCGCCGGCGCGGCGTTCAAAGGCGATCTGGACGTTGTGCGCATTCTGGTCGAGGGCGGCGCAGAGGTCGAAGGGGCGTCGGCCGATGGTCGTACCGCGTTGATGATGGCCGCGATGTTCAACCGCACCGCCATTGTCGAGTACCTGATCAGCAAAGGCGCGAACCCGCATATTCAGGACGCCAAGGGCGTCACGCCGCTGATGGCCGCTCAGACCATGGGCGCTACCGACACAGCGGAGCAACTGACGCGACTGGGCGTTTAACGGCCGAGCGTGGCGAAGCGATAGAGGCGCGAGGGATTTCCGGCTATCCTTCGCGCCTGTTTTTTTGCCTCCGGATCACATCGCCATGAAAGCCGCACTCATCGAATTCATCAGCAAGATCAGCTCCGGCTGCATGAGCGACGAGGAAATCGTGAAGATTGCCGACGAAGCCGCCCAGGCTTACGCCGACCCGGACGCGTTCCTGGCCGCCAATCCCGACATCAACTACGACGACACTTTTCCCATCCCGCTGGGCGAGTGGATCGTCGTGGGCAGCTTGCCGGAAACCGTGATGTTCCAGGCCGATACTTACATGGACCTGTTCGCGGAAATTACAGCGTCCTTCGGCCCGAATGTGGCCTTCAACATCAAGCCCAAGCAACTGGCGAAGACTGAACCGCTGACCGCGTTGAACAGAATCCAGATTCAACTGGGCAGTATGAACAAGGAAATGGGCGGGTATGTGCTGATGAATCTTAGCGAGCCGCTGGATGATGAGCTACAGACCGTCCTGGTGTATGGCTGCGATCAGGCGCGGGTGATGGCGCTGGGTGTCGAACTGGGCATCCTGATCGAGCCTGCGCTGGAGGCCCTTAAGGCGCAGGGTTGAAAGCGGCCTCGCTGCCAGCGAAATATCCTGCCGACCAACGGAACCCTTGGCGAGCGCCACCACTCCTAACTGGGCAAGCCTTCAATAAGGAGCGACACCATGGGTTCCACCTTTAATGGTCTGATTGGACTGATCATTCTGGCCCTCGATATCTGGGCCATCATCAACGTGTTGAAGAGCGGTGCGGAAACCGGGATGAAGATCCTCTGGGTATTGCTGATCGTGCTGCTACCGGTTCTCGGTCTGATCATCTGGGCCATCGCGGGCCCACGAGGCAACGTCCGCATCTAGACTGCCGTCCGCATCTAGACTGTCGAACAGGGCTTTAGAACACCAACGCCTGATTGCATGCCTGCAATCAGGCGTTTTTCATGGTGCGGCCGCAAGATTCGACCTGTCATGCCCGGCGACGTAGAATGCGCGCCTTTCTTGTGGGCGGCCCGCCGTCCTGCCATCAGTATTTATCGGGGACTCCATCCATGAGCGACTATCAAGAAACGTTGTATGAAGGCTACGGCCAACGCTTTCGCATGGAAAAAATGCTTCACGAAGTGCGCACCGAGCATCAGCACCTGGTGATTTTCCAGAACCCGCGCATGGGCCGCGTGATGGCGCTGGACGGCGTGATCCAGACCACCGAAGCCGACGAGTTCATTTACCACGAGATGCTTACCCATGTGCCGATTCTCGCGCACGGCCTTGCCAAGCGTGTGCTGATCATCGGCGGTGGCGACGGCGGCATGCTGCGTGAAGTGGCCAAACACGCCACCGTCGAGCACATCACCATGGTCGAGATCGACGGCACCGTGGTCGAAATGTGCAAGGAGTTCCTGCCGAACCATTCCAAGGGCGCGTTCGAAGATCCACGTCTGAACCTGGTGATCGACGACGGCATGCGTTTCGTTGCCAATACCCAGGAAAAATTCGACGTCATCATCTCCGACTCCACCGACCCGATTGGTCCGGGCGAAGTGCTGTTCTCGGAAAACTTCTATCAGGCTTGCCATCGTTGCCTGAACGAGGGCGGTATTCTGGTCACTCAGAACGGCACGCCTTTCATGCAGATGAGCGAAGTGCAGACCACCGCAGGCCGCATGAACGGCCTGTTTGCGGACTGGCACTTCTATCAAGCCGCAGTGCCGACCTACATCGGCGGCGCAATGACCTTTGCATGGGGCTCCACCAACACCCAATACCGCAAATTGTCGGTGGACACATTGCGTCAGCGTTTTGCAGGCAGCGGCATTGTCACGCGTTATTACAATCCTGAGATCCACATCGGCGCCTTCGCGCTGCCGCAGTACGTGCTGCAAGCCCTGAACAAGCCGAGCAACGACTGAGTCGTCGATTTGTAACGTATACGTAACATTTAGGGTTGGATGTTACGTATACGTGGCAATTGGTTGTGCCTTCTGTGTGTTACGTATACATTCCATTCATCTCGGGATGTTATGCAGGCATGACACGTGGACGCGACCTTGTTGATCGAACGCTTGGGTACCCAAATTGCGCAGATGCGCAAGAATCGGGGGCTGACGCTGATTGAGCTGGCGGCGCAATCCGGCATGACCCGACAGAAGCTGGCCGAAATCGAGAAGGGCAGTCCGACGGTTTCCATGAATTTCTACGCCAAGGCACTGGCCGCTCTGGATAGCGAAATCAGAGTCGTGCCCGCCCGACGGCCGTCGTTCGAAGAGTTGCGTGAGGTTTTCCGATGAATCCACTTGATCGGGTACGTATCCTCACGCCGCAAGGGCAGAGTGGCGAGTTGTCACTGACTGAATCCGGCGACTACCTGTTTCGTTACGGGCTCGACGCAGTTTCGACGTCGCAGGTCAGCCTGACCATGGCCGTGCGCGACGCAGCCTATACGTCGCGAAGCTTGCATCCTGTGTTTCAGATGAACCTGCCTGAGGGCTACGTGCTGGAGCAACTGCGTAATCGTCTGGCCAAAACCACCCCCATCAATCCCATGTTGCTGATCGCACTGACGGGGAGCGGGTCGCCCATAGGACGCTTGGCTGTTCAGGCTCCGGCCATCGAGCAGCTACTGGGCGGCAGCCGTGTTGCACCGGGTAAGAGTCTGAAGCAGATTCTCAGTTGGGACGGTGCTCATGACCTGTTCGCCGAACTGGTTGACAGCTACATCCTGCGCACCGGGATTTCTGGCGTTCAGCCCAAGGTGCTTGTGCCGGAAGGCGATGGCCCCGCGGATCCCAAAGCGACCTTGTTGATGCCTGAGCTCATCGTGAAGTCCGGCAGGGCAGACTTTCCCGGACTCGCGATCAACGAATACGTGTGCATGGATGCTGCGCGCAGAGCGGGCATGCCTGTGCCGGCGTTTTATTTGTCCGACAACCGCCAGTTATTCGTCATGCGTCGTTTTGATCGGGAGCCGGATCAGCGACCTATCGGTTTCGAGGACATGGCAGTGCTGATGGGGCTGGGTACCGAGCAAAAGTACGATTCCAGCTACGAAAACATTTCCCGAGCCATCGGTCTGTTCTGTGCGCCACAACATGTGGCGTCGTCGCGCGAGCAGTTCTTCGACATCGTCGCGCTGAGTTGCATGGTCGGCAACGGTGATGCACACCTGAAGAATTTCGGGGTTCTATATCGCGATCCGTTGGGGGCTGATGCGCAACTTGCGCCGGCTTACGACATTGTAAATACCACCGCGTACATAGAAGAGGACAGCCTGGCACTGAGACTGGCGGGTTCGAAAAGTCTGTTTGGTTCGCGGTTGGGAATTCTCGATCTGGCGTCAGTATGCAACATCCAGAAACCTCAACCCAGGATCAAACGGCTGATTTCGGCGGTGCAGGCGTCTCTCGAACATAATGCGGCCCTGGCGGCGGACGCTCCCAAGGTGTTTCAAGCGATTGAGTACGCGCTGGAGCTCTATGCACGGTCCTTCAGCTAGCGTCACGGACCCGTTTTGTAAGTAAATATTTGAATCTCGCCAAAACAACGGAATTTTCACCGCTTTGTCGGGAAAATCCGCGCCGTTTCACAGCGTTGCTTGAGCATGACCCTTGGTTTTCACCCGATCGCCCATGAAGAATGTGGCGCATTGGTGGTAAACGTCGGGCGATCACGTAATATTTGCCCCCCGCGACTCACACCGGCGTTTCGATGTCACCGGTCGCACAGGCTTTTCGAACTTAAACCTGAATCCAACGGATCCTACGACACATGGCCAAAACGGACGCCCTGGCGCGCGCGCCGCAACCTACCGTCAAATCGCATCTGGCTTACACGCTGTTGAGCGGCCTGGCGTTGATGGTTCTGTACACCCTGTTGCGCGTCGCGCTGCTGGTCTACAACCGGGAAGGCATCGGCGCCACGCCGGCCTCGACGTTCATTGAAGCGTTCGGCAATGGCCTGCGCTTCGACCTGCGTCTGGTGGTCTACATCCTCATTCCGCTGATACTGGCCCTGTTCAGCGCGCGATTGATGGCGGCACGTGGACTGTTTCGTTTCTGGCTGACCCTGGTCGCCAGCCTGACGACGTTCTTCGGCCTGATGGAAATGGACTTCTACCGTGAGTTCCACCAGCGCCTCAACGGTCTGGTGTTCCAGTACGTGAAGGAAGATCCGAAAACCGTCTTGAGCATGATCTGGTACGGCTATCCGGTGGTCCGGTATCTGCTGGCCTGGGCATTGCTGACCTGGCTGTTGAGTCTGGTGTTCAAAGGCATTGATCGACTGACGCGTCCGCGCGGCGGCTTCAACATCGGCAGCTCGAGCAATCGCGTCGTGGCGCCGTGGTACACCCGCGTCGTGGTCTTTGTCCTGTGTCTGGCGGTCGCCGTGATCGCTGCTCGTGGCACATTGCGCCAAGGGCCACCACTGCGTTGGGGCGATGCCTACACCACCGAATCGAACTTCGCCAACACCCTTGGCCTTAACGGTACGCTGACCTTGATCGCTGCCGCCAAAAGCCGGATGTCCGAGGATCGCGACAACATCTGGAAGGCCACGCTGCCGCAGCCGCAGGCTCAGCAGACCGTGCGTGACATGCTCATGACCGCCAACGACAAGCTGGTCGATCCCGACAGCGCCGCAGTGCGTCGCGAGTTCACGCCGCCCGCCAGCAACACGCTGCCGATCAAGAACGTCGTGGTCATCCTGATGGAAAGCTTCGCCGGTCACTCGGTCGGTGCGCTGGGCGATGAGTCCAACATCACGCCGTACTTCGACAAGCTGTCCGAAGAAGGTCTGCTGTTCGATCACTTCTTCTCCAACGGCACGCACACCCACCAGGGCATGTTCGCCACCATGGCCTGCTTCCCGAACCTGCCGGGCTTCGAATACCTGATGCAGACGCCGGAAGGCAGCCACAAGTTGTCGGGCCTGCCGCAGTTGCTCAGTGCGCGCAAGTACGATGACGTGTACGTGTACAACGGCGACTTCGCCTGGGACAACCAGTCCGGTTTCTTCAGCAACCAGGGCATGACCAACTTCATCGGCCGCAACGATTTCGTTAACCCGGTGTTCTCCGATCCTACGTGGGGCGTGTCCGACCAGGACATGTTCGACCGTGGCGCGCAGGAGCTGAAAGCCCGCGAAGCCAAGGGCCGTCCGTTCTATGCCTTGCTGCAAACCCTGTCCAACCACACGCCGTATGCCTTGCCTGCGAATCTGCCGGTGGAGCGCGTGACCGGTCATGGCACCCTGGATGAACACCTGACAGCGATGCGTTACTCCGACTGGGCGCTGGGTCAATTCTTCGAGAAGGCCAAGAAAGAGCCTTACTACAAGGACACGCTGTTCGTGGTCGTGGGCGACCATGGCTTCGGTAACAACGAGCAGATCACCGAGATGGACCTGGGTCGCTTCAACGTCCCGATGCTGATGATCGCGCCAGGCTTGCAGGACAAGTTCGGCAAGCGCAGCAGCATTGTCGGTACGCAGATCGACATCGTGCCGACCATCATGGGCCGTCTGGGCGGCGACACCGTGCATCAGTGCTGGGGTCGTGACCTGTTGAACCTGCCGGCGGGCGATCTGGGCTTTGGTGTGATCAAGCCATCGGGCAGCGAGCAGACCGTAGCCCTGGTCACGGGCAACCGCATTCTGATCGAGCCAAAAGAGATGGAGCCGAAGGTCTACAGCTATGAGCTGGGCACCAAGCCTCACGCCGAAGTGATGCCGGATGCGCCGGACGTGGCCGAGTTGCGCAAGAAGCTGGACAGCTTCCTGCAGACCGCGACCAAGAGCCTGCTGGATAACACGGCGGGTGTGAAAGACGCCAAGCCGTAGTGACTCAGGTTTTATGAAAACGCCCCGACTGGTTCGGGGCGTTTTTGTTTTTGGTTGAGAGCTCCAGATTCGCCATCTCCAGACGCCTGACGCACCGTTTTCGCGACCGTCGTAACCTCCGATTGCTCCCACACGGGTTCCCGCAATCTCTAGGTTGAACACCCTCAAATTCCTTGAACGAAAAACAGAAAATAACAGTCCGATCTGCGTAGGCCCATGTGCGGCCTGAGTTGAGGAGACATTGATGAAAGTCTGGACTATTTCGTTTCAGGATAAAGATGGCGTGCAGCAGACCCTCGATCTTGAATGCGAGCACCGTCCCAGTGAGGAGGAAGCTGCTCAGCGTCTGCGTCCGCACCTGTTCCCGGTCACCGAGGATCTCGATCTCAACGACCTTGACGGCAGGACACAAGAACCCACGGTCAAGACACTCAAGGAACAGAACGCGGTACAGATCATTTCCATCGTCGAGGCTTCATGAAAAAACCTTGGCGAACACCCCCATCTGCCAATTGGCAACACGCTATCAATGGGCGTAGTCTGCACCTGAGGCCGGTGATGCATCTACCCGAGCCAGCTCGCGTACAGATGCCTGATTTGTAATAGCAGCATCGGCCTTGTCAGCGACATGCTTGAGTCCCGGGCGACGGATGAACCGTCGTTTTCCCTCCCTGAGCGGGAGGGTTTTCGGGATCGTTGAAACTCTATCTATCGTTGCATAGGAGGACGTTTCATGAGCACGACCTACCAAGAAGACATCAGCAGTCACGTACTGCGCCGCATGAAAGAAGGCGGTTTCGACTTCGCGCGTATCCACCCCATCGAGTTCTACGCCATTTTCCCGGACGAGGAGCGGGCGCGTCAGGCAGCAGAAAAGTTTCGCGGTGAATCCCTCAATACTCAAATCAACGCCCGAGAGGACGGCGCGTGGCACTTGCAGTTGAGCAAACTGATGTACGCCACCTATGACGGTATCGGCGATTTCGAGCAGGACTTTCAGACAGCGATTATCGGGCTCGACGGTGAGGTCGAAGGCTGGGGCGTGAAACAGGAGATCAAGCGGCTTCATTGAAGGTCAGAGCAGTTGCCTCTGACGATGCAGTACCTGTGGGAGCGAATTCATTCGCGATGCGGTCGATCAAACGATGTCTCTCTGTCGGGTGATGCGGCCTGTCGCAAACGGGCTCGCTCCCACACGTTTGTATCGCTCCCGGAAGTCAGCGGGTTGGGGTTGCCAAAAACAGGGCAAAAAAAAGCCGCTCGGGTGTGAGCGGCGTAAAGGGAATTTCGTTGAAAAATCCGGTTCACGCAGACGTCGCTTGAGCAGTCGGGAGCGGCGTCTCTGCGTTGATGGCGCGATTATCAGGAAACAAAGTCCCGTCGGGAAATCATCTCTGGCTATGCTGGTAATAGATTTTTCAGTGGCGGGACGCTTCTCTATGAAGCGTAGGAGAATTGGTTAGGGCGCTTCTTGCACAGGAATGGTGCGAGGGTTGTCGTTGTTTTATTCAACCAATTGATTTTAAAGCGTTTATGCCGCTGGCACGGGCCTTGCGAAGGCCCTTGTGTCCATGGTGACAAGGAGTACGGCATGATCCGCACCTTTTATGATGAGATGTACGATGTGGACGGCACTGTCCGACCGCATTATCGGGAATTCGCCCGCTGGCTGGGCGAAGCGCCACCTGAGCTGCTGGCTCAGCGTCGGCGTGAGGCCGATCTTTTGTTTCATCGCGCCGGGATTACCTTCACGTTGTACGGTGACGAGCAGGGGACCGAGCGTCTGATCCCCTTCGATACGATTCCTCGCAGCATCCCCGCCAGCGAATGGCGAGTGGTTGAACGCGGCTGCATCCAGCGCGTCAAGGCGCTGAACATGTTCCTCGCCGACCTGTATCACGATCAGCGCATCATCAAGGCCGGGATCATTCCCGCCGAGCAAGTGCTGGCCAACGAGCAATATCAGCTGGCGATGCAAGGCCTGAACCTGCACCGCGACCTGTATTCCCACATCTCCGGGGTCGACCTGGTTCGCGATGGCGACGGGACGTATTACGTGCTCGAAGACAACCTGCGCACACCGAGCGGCGTGAGTTACATGCTCGAAGACCGCAAGATGATGATGCGACTGTTCCCCGAGTTGTTCTCCGCGCAACGCATCGCCCCGATCGATCACTACCCGAACCTGCTGCTCGACACGCTGAAAAGCTCGAGCCCGCTGGATAACCCGAGCGTGGTCGTACTGACACCCGGGCGCTTCAACAGCGCATTTTTCGAGCATGCGTTTCTGGCGCGGGAAATGGGCGTCGAGTTGGTGGAAGGCGCTGACTTGTTCGTGCGTGACGATCGTGTGTTCATGCGCACCACCGACGGCCCGAAAGCGGTGGACGTGATCTACCGTCGTCTGGACGACGCGTTCCTCGATCCGCTGGCGTTCAATCCAGACTCGATGCTGGGTGTGCCCGGTCTGCTGTCGGCCTACCGCTCGGGCAATGTGGTCCTTGCCAACGCCATTGGTACGGGCGTCGCCGACGACAAGTCGATCTACCCGTTCGTGACCGACATGATCCGCTTTTACCTCGACGAAGAGCCGATCTTGAAGAACGTGCCGACCTGGCAATGCCGCAAACCGGAAGAACTGTCCCACGTGCTGGCCAACCTGGGTGATCTGGTGGTCAAGGAGACTCAAGGCTCGGGCGGCTACGGCATGCTCGTCGGCCCGGCGGCAACGGCCGCTGAAATCGAAGCCTTCCGCGCCCGCCTCAAAGCCAAGCCTCACGCGTACATCGCTCAACCGACCTTGTCCCTCTCGACCTGCCCGACGTTCGTCGAGAACGGCATCGCCCCGCGACATATCGACTTGCGCCCATTCGTTCTGGCTGGCCGCGAAACCCGCGTTGTTCCTGGCGGACTCACCCGCGTTGCGTTGCGGGAGGGGTCGCTGGTGGTGAACTCGTCGCAGGGTGGCGGAACCAAGGACACCTGGGTGGTCGAGGATTAAGGATGCCTGCCAATGCTAAGTAGAACTGCCTCGGATTTATATTGGATGTCGCGGTACCTGGAGCGGGCGGAAAATCTCGCACGGATGCTGGACGTCAGTTACTCGCTTTCGCTGATGCCTCAGGACGGACGCGGGGATGGCCTCAACGAGATCGCCATGCCCTTGCTGATCACCGGCACCCTGGACGATTACCTGGAACGCCATGGCGAATTGCACGCTGAACGCCTGCTGCATTTCTTCGCCCTAGACGCGGCCAACCCGGCCAGTATTTTCAGTTGCCTGGCCGCCGCGCGGGCCAGTGCTCATGCGGTACGTGGGCGCATCACGGCGGACATGTGGGAAAACATCAACGCCACGTACCTGGAAATTCGCGGCATCGCCGAACAGGGCCTGAGCCGTTACGGCATGAGCCGGTTCTGCGAGTGGGTCAAAGAGCGTTCGCACCTGTTCCGTGGGGCGACCTACGGCACCATCATGCGTAACGACGCTTTCCGTTTCATTCGCCTCGGCACCTTCATCGAGCGCGCCGACAACACCTTGCGCATGGTCGATGCCCGCTACGAGATGCTGGAGTTGCGCGGTCCTGCCGCCAACGCGGCTGCCGACAATTCGGCCGCTGGCTACTATCAATGGAGCGCCTTGCTGCGAGCATTGTCGTCGTTCGAGGCGTACACCGAGGTCTACCGTGATGCGCCGGGTGCGCGTCAGGTCGCCGAGTTGCTGCTGTTGCGCGCCGACATTCCACGTTCGCTGCGTGCCTGCCTCGAAGAAATGGACATGATTCTCGCCAGCCTGCCAGGCGCCAACGGCCGCCCGGCGCAGCGTCTGGCCGCTGAACTGGATGCTCGTTTGCGCTACACCGGCATCGACGAAATCCTCGGCGAAGGCCTGCACGAATGGTTGAACGAATTCATTCCGTTATTGGCCCAACTGGGTGACGTTATTCACACTTCTTACCTGGAGGCTGCATGAGACTCTCAATTAGCCACGAGACCACCTATCACTACGACGATCAGGTCCGCGCCAGCATCCAGTATTTGCGTCTGACCCCACACGACAGCGAGCGCCAGCAGGTGCTGAGCTGGCAACTCGCACTGCCGCGCCCGGTGCGCGCCCAAGTCGATCCGTTCGGCAATATCCTTCACGTGCTGACAATGGACGAACCCCATGAGGCCATCGTCATCGGCGCGCGCGGACAGGTCGAGATCGATGAGAAGCGTGAAGCCGAGCACGAGAGCCAGTCTTCACTGCCCTTCCTGCGTTTCACCCGTTTGACTGAAGCGGACGAGGCGATTCGCGCCTTTGCCGCCAGGGAAACCAAGAAACGCACCGACCGCACGGCGTTGATTGACCTGATGCAGGCGCTGAACCAGCACATCACCTACACGCCCGGCTCTACGGCAGTGGACACCAGCGCGGCGCAGGCGTTTGCCAACGGCGCGGGCGTTTGCCAGGACCACACCCACGCGTTCCTGGCCTGCGCACGCAGCCTGGGTGTGCCAGCGCGTTACGTATCGGGCTATCTGTACAGCGACAGCAGCGAGCACCTGGCCAGTCATGCCTGGGCCGAGGCGTGGATCGATGATGCCTGGTACAGCTTCGATGTGACCAATCAACTGGCCATTCCAGAACGTCATTTGAAGCTGGCGGTGGGACTGGATTATCTGGATGCCTGCCCGGTGCGCGGCATGCGCCGTGGCGGCGGTTGCGAGCAGATGCATGCCAAGGTCGTGGTGTCGCCCTCTGCGCCGGTTGCGACGCCGATCGTTGCCGCGCCTGCGCCGGTGGTGCAGATGCAGGTGCAGCGCCAGTCCTGAAGACGGGCAGGGCACTTTCGTCTTGCTCCGATGACTTCCTTGAAGTCGGCGGTGTTCCCATAGAAAGGATGCTGTCCTTGGAGACGCTTGGACCTGGATTTGATGGATCTCCTCTGATTTGTCAGCGACGCGTTCCTGTAGGAGACGTCCGAGGTTACGAGGGCAGCGAATGCGGTAGGGCAGTGACATCGATGTTTAATGAACGACCGCATTCGCCAGCAAGCCGGCTCCCACACGTCCGAGCCTGGACATGAACATGAGCATGGACCTGGATTTTATGGATCTCCTCTGATTTGTCAGCGACGCGTACCTGTAGGAGACGTCCGAGGTTACGAGGGCAGCGATGCGGTGGGTCAGCGACACTGATGTTTAGTGAAAGACCGCATTCGCCAGCAAGCCGGCTCCCACACGTCCGAGCCTGGACATGAACATGAACATGAACATGAACATGAGCACGGACATGGATTTGATGGATAGCCTGTGATTTGTCAGCAACGCGCTCCCTGTGGGAGACGTCCGAGGTTACGAGGGCAGCGAATGCGGTGGGTCAGTGACATTGATGTTTAGTGAAAGACCGCATTCGCCAGCAAGCCGGCTCCCACACGTCCGAGCCTGGACATGAACATGAACATGAACATGAGCATGGACCTGGATTTGATGGATAGCCTCTGATTTGTCAGCAACGAGTTCCCTGTGGGAGACGTCCGAGGTTACGAGGGCAGCGAATGCGGTGGGTCAGAGACTTCAATGTGTGCTGACACTGCGCATTCGCCAGCAAGCCGGCCACGTCGTTCTGTGCCAGACGAACATTTTCTTAGTGGCTGACTTTCCTGCCCGCCATGTGCTTCAGATACTTCACCACCTGATCCAGCTCTTCATCCGATAAGACTTGCGGGGTAATCGCCGGCATCTTCGCTTGAGGCCACTGGCGCAGGGCTTGCGGGTTTCGGATGTACAGCTTCAGATAATCGCCGGCGAAGTACTCGGTCGGGTTATGCGGAATGTTCAAATCGGGGCCCAATTGCGAATCGCCCGCGCCGTTCAAGCGGTGGCAGGCAAAGCAGTTCTTCTGAAACAACGCAAAGCCCTGGTTGACCGGATCGTTCGCGGCGAGACTGGCGTCGGGGAGCAGGGCGGGGAATCGTTCAGCGACGGACGCCAAGAGGCGAATTTTGCCGACCGCATACGGCCATTGTTCAGGGCTGATCCTGCTGGCGGCAGGGTTGGTCCAGACCAGGTAAAACGGGCCGGCACCGGGCTTGTCCTTGCTCAGCCCCGGCCATGGATGCGCAGGATCTTCGACAGCAAGCCAGGCCTGTGAACCGGTTTTCTGCAGCAGGGGACTGGCGGGCATTTCAGCGGCAAAGCCATCGGTGGCGACGGCTTGCAGATGGGCATCGCTCGTGACGCCTTCCAGCAGGACCGCCACAGGCACCGCGCGATAGTGCATCGGACGCTTGTAGGAGACATCGTCAGGGATATCGATGTCGCGGGCTTGCGGGTGGGTGAGCAGTTGCTCGGTGCTCCAGGTGCGGGAGCCGTTGGCAAGGTCGACCGTCAGCTGAGCAGCGTAAAGAGGCAGGGCCAGCAGGGCGCTAACCAGCAGCAAGAGGGTGCGCAAGATGGTGGTTACTCCGCAGGATCGTCGGTGAGGTCGTACAGCGCGTTGTGCAGTTCGTCGTAGGAGCCGCCGTTGATGATACTGCTGTAACCGGCTTTTACCAGTTTGTCTTGGGCCTTGCTGGCGCGGGCGTCGCTGGAGCTGAAAATCACCAGAGCCAGGTTGCGGTCGGTCATCACCTGCTTGAGCTGGTTGACCAGGCGCCGATCATCGACCCGCACGGCGTTGAGGACCGTGCCGGATTCGTAATCGCTCTGGCTGCGCACATCGATGGCGAGTTTGCCTTCCCTGATCGCGGCGACCGCCTGCGCCTGCTCCACCGGTCCGGCATGCGCCGTTATGCTGCTTAAACCCAATGCGAAAACTGCCAACATCTGACGCATGCGTTTCTCTCCCTGCATGAATACAGAAAGAGTGGCACAGAAACACGACGTCACAAGGACGAATGCATGATCAGCCAAACAGACGGGTCAGGTTCGGCAATATCAACAGAAGTGTGGTGGCAAAAACAATGAGTCCCGCTTGACGTATTTTCGAATGCTTGAACATGGCGTATGCCTTTTTTGTTATTCCTGAGCGACAAAAGCTCCTGCTTCGTGTTGAACAGAAGCGGCAGCTGGCAAAGGTGAAAGCAAGAGAGCAGGTGTCCCGACAATGTGTGTCGAAGACATGGGCGCTTAGGGAATCGGTTTTTATGGCGCCTCTGCTACTGACTTAACCTTAGAGCCCGCGTGCGACGCGCTTTAGATCTGTTTGGTATGAGCTTATGAATTTTTTAGTTAAAAGCACGATAAGGCGCATGGCTATCATTCAGGCACTCCCTTGCTAGACACGTTGAGCCGAATCGATTCACGTCCGATAGCCAGCTACCGTTCGTCTGAGTCCGAAACTTCCTACAACGGGCTACCCTTCACGGCAGTCAAGTGACCTGAGCACTTTGATCATTGAAAGCATCTGTGTGACCGTTATGGTGTCAGCAGAACAATAATTTCCAGCAGGGCAGCGAGGGGAACGATGACCGAGGCGTTTATTTTTGAGGCGTTGCGCACACCGCGAGGCAGAGGCAAACCCGATGGAGCGCTCTACAGCGTCAAGCCGGTGAGCCTGATCGCCGGGCTGTTGCGTGAGATGCAGTCGCGTCACCAGCTGGACACCCGCCAGGTCGATGACATCGTGCTGGGGTGCGTGACGCCTGTCGGCGATCAGGGCGCAGACATTGCCAAGACCGCCGCGCTGGTCGCTGACTGGGCGGTCAGTGTGGCGGGGGTACAGGTGAATCGCTTCTGTGCGTCGGGCCTTGAGGCCGTCAATCTGGGCGCGATGAAAATACGTTCCGGCTTCGAGGATCTGGTGGTGGTCGGCGGCGTCGAGTCGATGTCCCGCGTGCCCATGGGCAGCGATGGCGGCGCCTGGGTGCTGGACCCACAGACTAACCTGCACACGCACTTCACGCCGCAGGGCATTGGCGCCGACTTGATCGCGACGCTGGAAGGGTTCAGCCGTGAAGACGTCGACGGCTTTGCCCTGCAATCGCAACAGAAAGCGGCGCGTGCCCGAGACAGCGGCGCGTTCGACCGCTCGCTGGTCCCCGTGCTGGACCAGAATGGCCTGCTGTTGCTGAACCATGACGAATTCATCCGGGCCGACACGACGCTCGAAGGTCTGGCCAGGCTCAAACCCAGCTTTGAAGCCATGGGCCAGATGGGGTATGACGCCACGGCGCTGCGCGTGTACAGCCACGTCGAGCGCATCGACCATGTGCACACGCCGGGCAACAGTTCAGGCATCGTTGACGGTGCAGCCTTGATGCTGTTGGGTTCCGCGCAAAAAGGACAGGAACTGGGCCTGCAGCCTCGCGCCCGAATCGTGGCGACGGCCGTGACCAGCACCGATCCGACCATCATGCTGACCGGTCCCGCGCCCGCGACCCGCAAAGCCCTGGCGCGGGCAGGGCTCAAGGTCGAAGACATTGACCTGTTCGAAGTCAACGAAGCCTTCGCCTCGGTAGTGCTCAAGTTCATCAAGGACATGCGCGTCGATCCGCAGAAGGTCAATGTCAATGGCGGTTCCATTGCCCTTGGCCATCCGCTCGGTGCCACAGGCTGCATCATCCTCGGCACGTTGCTGGATGAGCTTGAAGCGCGGCAACTGCGTTACGGCCTGGCAACCTTGTGCGTCGGTGGCGGCATGGGCATCGCGACGATCATCGAGCGGCTCTGATTGTTCTGAATCGGCGGACCCTCGCTGCCGCCGATTCCGGCAGCTCACGACATAAAAACAGCTTCAGGAAGAACGACCGCATGACTGATGCCATCCAGTACGAAATCGGCCCCGATCAGATCCTCACGTTGACTCTGGACATGCCTGGCCAGCAGGCCAATACCATGAACGCGACGTATCGTCAGGCCATGGGCGAGGTGCTTGCTCGTCTGCACGCGGACAAGGACATACTGGTTGGGGTGATCGTCCGATCAGCGAAAAAGACCTTTTTTACCGGTGGCGACCTCAACGAACTGATTCGGGTCGACGCCTCACGCGCGGGCTGGTTTTACCAGATGACGATGGACCTGAAGGCGCAACTTCGGGCGCTGGAAACCCTGGGCAAACCGGTCGTCGCCGCCATCAACGGGGCGGCGCTGGGCGGTGGCTGGGAGTTTTGCCTGGCGTGTCACCACCGTATCGCCCTCGATGAAAAAAACGTGCGCCTCGGTTTGCCCGAGGTCACGCTGGGGTTGCTCCCCGGCGGTGGCGGGACGGTGCGGCTGGTACGAATGCTGGGCCTGGAAAAAGCGTTGCCGTTGTTGATGGAAGGGCGAAACCTGAGTGCGCAGCAGGCGTTCAAGGCCGGGCTGGTCGATCAGCTCGCCACCGACGTCGACGATTTGCTCGCCAAGTCGCGGGAATGGATTCTGGCCAACCCGACGCCGAGCAAGCCATGGGACCGGCCGGGCTATCAGATTCCGGGTGGCACGCCGTCGCACCCCAAGGTCGCGCAGATGCTGGCGATTGCGCCGTCGATACTGCGCAGCAAGACCCACGGGTGTTATCCGGCCCCCGAGAAGATCCTCGCCGCCGCCGTGGAAGGCGCACAGGTGGACTTTCACACCGCCGAAAAAATCGAGGCGCGCTATTTCACCGAGCTCACCACCGGCCAGATCTCGAAGAACATGATCGGCACCTGGTTTCAACTCAACGAACTCAATGCAGGCCAGTCCAGGCCTAAGGCGCCGCCTGTTTATCACATGCGCAAGGTCGGGATTCTGGGCGCGGGGATGATGGGTGGCGGCATTGCCTACGTCACCGCCCTGGCCGGTGTGGACGTGGTGCTCAAGGACATCAACCTGGCCACTGCGCAGAAGGGCAAGGACTACTCGGTGCGGCTGCTGGACAAGCAGGTTGCCACGGGCCGCATGAGCACTGAGCAACGGGATGCGGTGTTGGCGCGCATCAAGACCACGGGCCGGGACAGTGACCTTGAAGGGTGCGACCTGATCATTGAAGCGGTGTTCGAAGACCGTGAACTCAAAGCGCAGGTGACGGCGGCCGCTGAACAGGTGGTCGTGCCCTATGCGGTGATCGCGTCCAACACCTCGACCTTGCCCATCACGGGCCTGGCGACCGCCGTCAGCCGGCAGGAGCGCTTCATCGGCATGCACTTCTTCAGTCCGGTGGACAAGATGCGTCTGGTGGAAATCATCAAGGGCTCGCGCACCAACGACATGACGCTCGCCCGCGCCTTCGACTTCGTGCAACAGATCAACAAGACCCCGATCGTGGTCAACGATGCCCGTGGGTTCTTTACCTCCAGGGTGTTTGCAACCTTCACCAACGAAGGCATCGCGATGCTCGGCGAGGGGATATCGGCGGTCATGATCGAAACCGAAGCGCGCAAGGCCGGAATGCCGGTAGGGCCGCTGGCGGTGTCGGACGAAGTCTCGTTGAGTCTGATGAGCCACATTCGTCAGCAAGCGCGCAAGGACCTGGAAGCACAGGGCGAGACGGTCACGGACCACCCGGCGACTGCGGTGATCGATCTCCTGCTCAATGAGTACACGCGTGCGGGCAAGGCGGCGGGTGGCGGCTTTTACGATTATCCCGACGGCGCGCCCAAACGGCTGTGGCCAGAACTCAAGGCGCGGTTCGAGAACGCCGAGGCTCAGATTGCCGGGCAGGAGATTCGTGATCGCCTGCTGTTCATTCAGGCGATAGAAACGGTGCGCTGTGTCGAAGAGGGCGTCCTGCGCTCGACCACCGACGCGAACATCGGCTCCATCTACGGTATCGGTTTTCCGGCCTGGACCGGTGGCGCGTTGCAATTCATCAATCAATACGGCCTCAAGGACTTCATTGCCCGTGCGCAATACCTGGCCGAGCACTACGGCGAGCGTTTCCAGCCCCCGGCCTTGCTGCTGGAAAAGGCGCTCAACGGCGAGTTGTTCTGACCTTGGCACGGTTGCTGTATCGACTTCAAATCGGTACAGCGACGGTTCAGCCTCGACTGACGACAGGGCGCAAACGGCCCTTGCCTTGCCTGTGGCTTCAAGGCAGGCTTGGGCGTACGCATTTTCGCCTTTGTCGCTTCAGGACTTTTTATGTCGTTACGCATCTGCATTCTGGAAACCGACGTTCTTCGCCCGGAACTGGTCGATCAATATCAAGGTTATGGGCGGATGTTCGAGTCACTGTTTTCCCGCCAGCCTATCCCCGCCGAATTTGTCGTCTACAACGTGATGCAGGGTGACTATCCCCCTGATGACGAGCGCTTCGACGCGTACCTGATTACGGGTTCCAAGGCTGATTCCTTTGGCACCGACCCATGGATTCAGACCCTCAAGACCTACCTGCTGGAACGCTACAAACGTGGCGACAAGCTGTTGGGTGTGTGCTTCGGCCATCAGTTGCTGGCCCTGTTGCTCGGTGGCAAGACCGAGCGTGCCACCCAAGGCTGGGGCGTGGGCATTCATCACTACGATCTGGCGCCTGCGAAGCCGTGGATGAGTCCGGCGATGGACAAACTCACGCTGTTGATCAGCCATCAGGATCAGGTGACCGCCTTGCCGGAAGGCGCAACGGTCATTGCCTCCAGCGAGTTCTGCCAGTTCGCGGCGTATCACATCAACGATCAGGTGCTGTGCTTCCAGGGCCACCCGGAGTTCATCCACGACTACTCGCGCACCTTGCTCGATATTCGTCAGGAAGCACTGGGCGAGCAGGTCTACAGCAAGGGCATCGCCAGCCTGGAAGAGGATCACCACGGTACGACGGTGGCCGAATGGATGATGCGGTTTGTGGCGAACAAACCGCAGGTGGCTTAACGCAGTACCTGTAGGAGCGCTTGCCCGCGAAGACGGACGTACGATCGCCAGATCTGTGTGGGTCTGGCCCGCCATTCGCGAGCAAGCTCCCACAGGTCTTGCGGCAGCCACAGGTTCTGGGTTTTGGCGGCTCAGAGGTCTTGAAGCAGCAACAGGTTCTGTGGTCTATCCGGTCCGCAGGTCTAGGGCTGCCAGGGGTTCTGGGTTTGCCCAGTATTTGTAGGAGACGTCGGAGGTTACGACGGCAGCGAATGCGGTGGGTCAGTCGCAGCCGATGTCACTGTCCCACCGTATTCGCCACTGTCGTAACCTCCAGCAGCTCCCACAGGTCTTTCGGTAACCACAAGCTCTGGGTTTGCCCAGTATGTGTAGGAGACGTCGGAGGTTACGACGGCAGCGAATGCGGTGGGTCAATCGCCGCCGATGTCACTGTCCTACCGCAGTCGCCATTGTCGTAACCCCCAGCTATGAGTCCAAAGCGGCGTGAAGGACTTGTTTAAGACCATAGAATCTCCCACAGGAATCGACTGCGTTTTACAGCCATCCCGAGCGCTTGAAGCTCGCGAACAGCACACCGCACCCGCCGACAATCACGCCCAGCACGGCAAAGTAGCCGTAGTGCCAGCTCAGCTCGGGCATGTTCTGGAAGTTCATGCCATAGATCCCGGCAATGGCCGTTGGGAACGCCAGAATCGCGGCCCAGGCGGCAAACTTGCGCTGGGTCAGGCTTTGTCGCGAGGACTCCAGCAGCAGCCCGATTTCAATGGTCTGGCTGGCGATGTCGCGCAGATTGGCCAGGTCTTCCATCTGCCGCTTCACATGAATTTCCACGTCGCGGAAATACGGGCGCATGTTCTTGTCGATGAACGGGAAGCTCAGCTTCTGCAACTCTTCGCCGATCTCGACCATGGGCGCCACGTAACGCCTTAGCCGCAGCAGGTCACGGCGCAAGGCATGAATGCGATGAATATCGGACTCGTTGAGCTCTGTGCTCAGCACGCTGTGCTCCAGCTCTTCCAGCTCGCAATGAATGGCTTCGGTCACCGGCTGGTAGTTCTCGGTCACGAAGTCGAGCAGGGCATACAGCACGAAATCTTCCCCGTGCTCCAGCAACAAGGGGCGTGCTTCGCAGCGCTGACGCACCAGACCGTAGGACTTCGAGTCCCCGTTACGCGAGGTAATGATGTAACCCTTGCCCGCGAAGATATGCGTTTCGATGAAGATGAGCTTTCCGTTCTCGCGGATCGGCGCGTAGGTGACGATGAACAGCGCATCGCCGAAGGTTTCCAGCTTGGGGCGGCTGTGAACCTCCAGCGCATCCTCGATGGCGAGCTCGTGCAGGCAGAACTGTTTTTGCAGGGTGGCGAGTTCCTGAGCATTGGGCTGCTCAAGGCCGATCCAGACGAAATGCCCAGGCTTTGCGGCCCAGGCAGCCCCTTCGTCGAGGGTGATGTTGGTGACTTTTTTCCCGGCACTGTAAACGGCGGCAGCGACAACTCGGCCCATGGTGATCTGCTTCTTCTTTTCGAGAGGGACTATGCGCAGCTTAGCGCGGTCTCCTCTTCAGAGTCGGCCAGATTCAGCGAGTTCGCGGGTTTTGTGCAAGCTGTTCAGCAACGGTTTGGGCGGCGCTGGACGGCGCGCGAAGCTGCGCGTCCATCTGCTCGATACCGGCCTGCATCTGGCTGTGGCACAGCTCGATCAATCGCGGAATGTCATCGCTGGTCAGGCCGGTCGTGGAAAGGGCCGGAAGGGCGCGAATCATCACGCGGCCGCTGTCCCAGGCGTTCAATTGCATGTCGCGCACGTAGGTGCTGACGCACACCGGGACAATGGGCACGCCCGCGTCGATGGCCATCTGAAAGGCGCCGCGTTTGAAGGGTAGAAGCCCCTTGCCTTTGTTGCGCGTGCCTTCCGGGAAGACCCAGATCGAGGTGTCCTTGTGCTGCAGGGTTTCAGTGGTCTGGCGAATGGACAGGCGCGCCCGCAGAGGGTTGCCACGGTCAATCAGCACATTGCCCGCGAGCCAGAACAACTGACCGAAAAAAGGGACCCACTTCAGGCTCTTCTTACCGATGCAGACGGTCCGCGGCGGGACAATGTTGCCGAGAATGAACAGGTCGTAGTTGGATTGGTGGTTGCAGACAATCACGCAGGGGCGAGTGCGGTCGAACTGCACGCCCATCTCGGCTTTGAGGCGCAGACGCAGAATCCACATCGCCGGCACCGCATACAGGCGGGCGCACAGACGGCTGTTGTCGGGGTTGAACGGACGGCAGATGCCCAACAGCAAACCCAACACCCCAGCAACGATGAAGTGCAGCCCCATCAGCAACATACGCAGAACAAACAGCATGCAGACCACTCTGGAAACAAAAGGTGGCGCAGTGTACGGATGTGCACTTAATTCGGCAAATGGCAGACAGACAGATGGTGTTCGGCGAATTTAACGGAATGTTTCAAAAAAGAAATGGCAGTGACGGTTGGCTACTGCTGAGTAGCGGATCGTCGGCAAGCTGGACTCCCAATCCCTGCGCGCAGAGGCGTGTGCGTCCCCAGATACCTGATCGTTCCCACGCTCCGCGTGGTAATGCAGGGATAGACGCTTTGCGTCGAGCTACGTCCTTCAGGCAGAAACATGGAGATTGCTGCCCAGAACACTGCTGACCGACTCAGCAAAAAACCTGTGGGAGTCACCTTGCTGACGAATCGGTCGGTCAGCCGTGAAGATGTCGACTGACCCACCGCATTGCTCGTGAAGCCGCCCTGCAGCAACGCCCCTTCAAAACTGATGCTGTCGATCCAGCTCGATGGCCTTGTCCAGCGTCTCGAGGAAGTGCTTGCGCACTTTGAGCTTCGTCTGCTTGTGGGCCTTCATATTGATCTTTTTCAACTGCAAGGCCACGGTACGGGCGGCGTCGGTGAGTTCTTCGGGCGCGACGACCTTGTCGAGGAAACCCGCCTGCAGTGCGCCTTTGGGATCGAACATCTCGCCGTTGATCACCGATCGGCCGAATGCACTCGTATTCAGGCGATCACGGGCCAGTTCGATCCCGGCGTTGTGCATGGTCATGCCGATCTGCACTTCATTCAGGCCAATGCTGAACGGGCCTTCGACGCCGATGCGGTAATCGGCCGACAGCAGCAGGAAGGCGCCTTTTGCCACGGCATGGCCGGTGCAGGCCACCACGATGGGGAAGGGGTGCGAGAGCATGCGACGCGCCAGGGTCGAACCGGCGGCCACCAGATCCATGGCCGCCTGCGGGCTTGACGTCATGATTTTCAGGTCGTAGCCGCCGGACAGGATGCCCGGGCCACTGGTGATGATCACGACCGCGCGATCCTTTTCTGCCTGGTCCAGCGCCGCGTTGAAAGCAGCGATCACCTCATTGCTGATGGCATTGACCTTGCCGTTGCTCAGGGTCAGCGTGGCGACGCCGTCGTCCAGCTGATACGTGACCAAATCACTCATGGGACGAGTCCTTATTGTTTTGAAGTGGCGCAGACGTTACCCACCCGAACGGGCGAGGTAAAGCATAAAGGGTGACCGATGAGTCAGGGAATCGGGCCGCGTGAGGGGAAGTGAAGGGCGCGGCCCGAAGGAGGGAGAAGCGGGTTATACCTCGACAGCGTTCAGGGCGCAGTATTCTTCCCAATCCATGTCCAGAGCCTCAGCGGCTTCCTTATGGACAGCGATCCGCAGTGCCTTCACTTCTTCGTCTGGTTTGTCGCTGAAGTTCAGGGCCAACTCCCAGGTTTCAATGTTCAAGGCTTCGGCTTCGTCCTCGAAGGCCCAGCGGATCTGGTCTTGTTGATCTTTCTGGCTAAGGCCTGATATCTCTTCCTGCAGAGCCGGGTTGGTCACGATGTAATTCGGCAGGGCAGCTTCGATCCATTCTTCTTTATTCATGTGAGGTAGATCTCCTGTGGGTCGAGCTGACATTTTCTATTGTAGGGATGTAGACGTGAGGCCCGATTGTGCGGGATGTCCGCAGCGCATGCCAGCCGCACGCGGGCCGTTTGTCGGTGCTGCAAATGAAAAGGGCCCACCTGTGGTGAGCCCTTATCGATAGCGCAGGTTGACTCAACCGATGGCCATCGGCTTTTTCACGTTGCGGTGAGCATTGTCACCCAGCAGCGGATGCGGCTGGTGGTCCCCGTAGACGCCCACTGGCTCCGGGAACGTGCGCAGCAGCGTGATGTAAAGCAACGCCGCCAGCCCCAGGGTGATCGGCAGGCTGATGTCGATACCGCCTGCGAGGTTGCCCAGCGGACCGACGAATTGCCCTGGCAGGTTGACGAAGCACAGCCCCACGGCGGCGCTCGGGATCCAGGCGCCCAGACCGCGCCAGTTCCAGCCATTTTCGAACCAGTAGTGACCGCCGCTCTGACCGCGCGTGAACACCTGCAAATCGGCCGGATGGTAGAAGCCACGACGAATGATCAGGCCCAGCACCATGATCACGATCCAGGGCGAGGTGCAGGTGACGATCAACACCGCGAAGGTCGACACGCTCTGCACCAGGTTGAAGGCAAAACGGCCGACGAAGATGAAGGCGATGGCGGCGATGCCGATCAGAATCGTCGCCTGGGCGCGATCGAGCAGACGCGGGAACATGCTCGACATATCCAGACCCGTGCCATACAGCGAGGTGGTGCCGGTGGACATGCCGCCGATGATTGCGATCAGGCACACCGGCAAGAAGAACCAGCTCGGCGACACCGCCAGCAGGCCGCCGACGTAGTTGTTGTCGGTGATGTACTGCGGTGCTTGCGTCGCGACAATGGTGGCGGTGCAGAGGCCGAACAGGAACGGGATCAGGGTGCAGATCTGCGCCAGAAACACAGAGGCCATGATGCGTTTTTTGGGCGTGTTGCGCGGGATGTAGCGCGACCAGTCACCGAGGAAAGCACCGAACGAAACCGGGTTGCTCATGGCCAGCAGGGCCGCACCGATGAAGGCCGCCCAGAAGCCTTCGCTGCCTTGATTGACGGTGCCTGCAAAGCCTGCATCGAAGCTGCCACTGAAGGCGACGATGCCGAGCAGGAACAGCAGGCTGGAGGCGAATACCGCAATCTTGTTGACCCACAACATGAAGCGAAAGCCATAGATGCACACCACCAGTACCAGCACCGCGAACACACCGTAGGCGACGGCCAGCGTCAGGTCGTTCTCCGGCAGCCCGGCCATGCGCTTGGCACCGCCGATCAACGCATCGCCCGAACTCCATACGGACAGCGAGAAAAACGCCACTGCGGTCAGCAACGACAGGAACGAGCCGACGATCCGGCCATGCACGCCGAAATGCGCCCCTGAAGACACCGCGTTATTGGTGCCGTTGAGTGCGCCGAACAGCCCCATCGGCGCAAGGATGATGGAGCCCAGCACGATGCCCAGAATGATCGACCAGACGCCCGCCTGGAACGACAGGCCGAACAGCACCGGGAAGCTGCCGAGCACGGCAGTGGCAAAGGTGTTGGCCCCGCCGAACGTCAGGCGAAACAGGTCGATGGGGGACGCATCGCGTTGATCGTCTGGAATCTGTTCGACCCCAAAGGTTTCGATACGGGTAGTGGATTGAGACATGACGTATTCCTGCGCGCTGTCGTGTTGTTATGAGGCTGGCACGAGTGCTGGCCCGTATTGTCGGCCGATGGGTATCCGGCCGTGGCATTGGCAGTGGTCGACAAACCGACCGTAAGAGCGGGTGAAACGTTGTGCGTGTTGTGATTGAACGCTGAGGCGGCGCGCTCGCCCGATCGACGTGCCGGTTAATCCGGTTGCGTCGACAAGTGCTCGTGACAGGCCAGCCATCGAGTGCCGTCATGGCGGAAGACAATGGTTTCCCGTTCGTTGAAGTGGCTCTCTTCGGTACCGAACCGAACATGGGTGGCGACGTCATGGAAGAACACCGCCACGTCGCCCTGCAGGCTGATCGTGACATTGCTCGACCGGCAGTCGATCACTGCAAATCCATCGGCTTGCCAGCCGTTCCACACCTCTCGGTAGGCAGCGCGGGAGAGCAGCGGAGTGGGGAGCGTATAGAACAGGAAGGTGGCGTCTTCGCTGAAGGCGGCGAAGTAGGCGTCGGTGTCGTTGCTGGCGAATGCAGCGATCAGCGCATCGGCGGCTTGCTGAACGTGTTCTTTGCGGTGCGCGGTGGAGGTCATGGCCGTCTCGTTGTTGTGGTTCTGGCGATGGGGCATGACTTTAAGCAGCTCTCAGATTCGGTAACATCGTTCCCGATAAATATTCAGTTCAGAAAAACCAGAAGTAAGCACCGCTTTATAAGTGCTCTTTTAGTTAGCGCCCGAGTGGAACAGATTGCCCTTTACCGGTTGCCGAACCTTGCCGCCGGACGGGTCGAAACACGCGCTGTCGTACACCGGCGCCACACACGTCGACGGCACACCAGGAGGCGGTGGCCGAATGGCCTGCATGTGGTCGGAGATTTCTTTTTCGTTGGTAATGATGATCTTCCTGCGGCGGCTTACTTGCAGGATTTCAGTGGCGTTCTTGTTTACCCGATGCGGGAAGTCAGGTTCCTCCCAGTCACTGGCGAGACGCGAGGGAGCAGGGCGCAGCGGTAAGGCATCGCCCACATAGGTAGGGCAGGGCGTTGAAGCAAAGCTGACCCTGCCATCGTGCGTCATGCACTTGAACACCTCCGCAGTAGCGACGTCACACACGCCCAGCGCGAGCAGGGCGAGTGTGCCTGCAAACAATTTCATTGAAAGAACCCTCCCTGTATGGCGCAAGGCTACCATCTGCGGGAGGGTGCTGTCAGGGGTGCGGTGGTGCCTTCAATGCGTTTCGTGATTGGCTTTCTGCACTCTGGCCAACGCCAGCGCAACGAACATGTCAGCATCTCCCTGCAGAACCCGTAAATGGTCCTCGACATGATCGCCGTTTTTCTGCACCTCTCTGGAGTCGACCAACCGGGTGACTTCGCACAACGCATTGGCGGTGACCCACAGGCTTTGACGGAGCTGCCCAATGATTTTCACCACACTTTCGGTGCTGTCGTGTTCATCGTCACCGTACCCGTTGTGCCCCGCTGGCAAGCTGGGCAAAACCGGCACCTCCATTCGATTGTGCGAATCGATGCCCGTCACCACGCGACTGATGTCGACGCCTGCCGCGGCGATACGGAAGAGATAGTCGGCTCTGGGCAGACGCTGTCCGCTTTCGTAATGACCTTGAGCGTTGGCTTCTACACCCCCGATGGCGCCCAGGGCACTTTGCGTCAGCTTCAAGCGTTTCCTTTCCTGTTTCAGGCGTTTGCCAATACCGTTCATCAACCTACTCCTGCGAGATCCACGCCCTGGTTTTCGTTCTAATAGGGCGCGCAATGGGGGCCGGAATACGGGCTGGGTAATCTTTGTAGAGCTAGCCTCGTACTAACTTGTTACTCCCAAAGTGGAAAGCAACGGATAGACATTAGCTGGTCAATTGACAGTACGGCGTGCTTTCCGATGTTCTGCGGGTGAATGAGTGTGCAGATGGAGGCATTGCCCCAAAAATACACCGTATCGGATGGGTGGTTCATCCGGACGGATGGGGGAAAAGCGTGGACCCACACAAATGGTGGGGGCAAAACGGCGTTCACGCGAGAGAGTTTTTCACCTCGTTTGGATCAGCGGGCGCAGTGGGCGAGGGGAAGGTTTCAATCATTTCGCTGGCGAGCTCGTGCTCAATCATCGGAAACGAAAAACCCCTGGATTCTCGAGGAATCTCAGGGGTTTCTTTTACATCGAATGTGGCGGTGAAGGAGAGATTCGAACTCTCGATACAGTTTCCTGTATACACACTTTCCAGGCGTGCTCCTTAAGCCACTCGGACACTTCACCGTATCTCTTCAGACGTTCAGTCTGTCGAGGCGCGCTAATGTAGTCGAAAGTTCTCACGAAGGCAAAACTTTTTTTCAGAATTTTCATGCGGTTAAGCAAGAAGCACGAAGCCCCGGCTTCTTTATGAAGCGCGGGGCGGGGTGGGGAGAGCTTGGGCGTCTGGATCAGGCGCCGAAGCCGCCGTCGATGGTCAGGCTGGCACCGGTGACGTAGCCCGCTTCGGGGCCTGCGAGGTAGGCAACCATTGCAGCGATTTCTTCGGCTTTACCGTAGCGAGGGACGGCCATCAGGCTCATCAGCGATTCGGCGAAATCACTGTCTGCCGGGTTCATGTCGGTGTCCACCGGACCGGGTTGTACGTTGTTGACGGTGATGCCGCGTGGGCCCAGGTCGCGTGCCAGGCCTTTGGTCAGGCCGACCAACGCGGATTTGCTCATGGCATAGACGCCGCCACCGGCGAAGGGCATGCGGTCTGCGTTGGTGCTGCCGATGTTGATGATGCGGCCGCCTTCTTCCATGTGGCGGGCCGCTTCCTGGCTGGCGATGAAGACGCTGCGCACGTTGATGGCCAGAGTCCGGTCGAAATCTTCCAGTGTGAACTCGTCCAGCGGCGCGACCGCCAGTACGCCCGCGTTGTTGACCAGTATGTCGAGGCCTTCGAAGGCTTCCACGGTTTTGGCCACGGCGCCGCGAATGTCTTGCTCATTCGCGCTATCGGCCTTGATCGCCAGGGCTTTGCCGCCGGCAGAGGTGATCTGATCCTGCAGGGCGCGCGCCTTGTCTTCGGAGCTGACGAAGGTGAAGGCCACGGCGGCGCCTTGCTCGGCCAGACGTTTGACGATGGCAGCGCCGATACCGCGAGAGCCGCCTTGAACCAGTACGACTTTGCCGATGAGGTTGGTTGGGTGAGTCATGTCGATCTCCTGTAACCGTTGATCAGTGAGTGGATGGGTTCAGTATCTGGTGTGGATTAGGTTCTCGGTAGCCGGTAATCGCTATAGTCTGTGTAAACCAGAAGTTGTGAGTGATCGAAATGGAAAACTTCAGCAGCATTGAGTGTTTCGTGCGCAGCGCGGAGGTCGGCAGCTTCGCTGAAGCGGCCCGGCGTCTGAGCCTGACCCCGGCGGCGGTGGGCAAAAGCGTCGCGAAGCTTGAAGGGCGGCTCGGCGTGCGGCTGTTCCAGCGTAGTACGCGTCGCCTGACCCTGACGGAGGCCGGACAACGATTTCTTGAAGAGGTCCGCGCAAGCTTCAATACCATCCAGAATGCCGTCGCCAATCTGGCGAGCGCCGAAGGCAGTCCGGCCGGCACGCTGAAGGTCAGCGTGGGAACGATGTTCGGCTGTCTATACGTGGTGCCGTTGCTGGGCGAGTTTTTGCGTCGTTATCCGGCGATCACGCCTGACTGGCATTTCGATAACCGGCAGGTGGACTTGATCGGGCAGGGCTTCGATGCAGCGATTGGCGGCGGTTTCGATCTGCCGCAAGGTGTCGTTGCCCGCAAGCTGGCACCGGCCCATCGTGTGCTGGTGGCGTCTGCGCAGTGGCTGTCGACGCATCCGGGGCTTGAGCATCCTGACGATTTGGGTGAGTGCGAAGGCATCCTGATTCGTTCGCCGCAGACGGGCAGAATCCGTGCCTGGCCGCTCACTCACCGCAGCCAGGAACAAAGCCCGTTGCGCTTGAAGGCGCGCATGACCATGAGCGATTCCGAAGCGGCGTGCCGGGCGGCGACCCAAGGCTTGGGTGTCGCGCTGGTGAGCATGCCGTTTGCCCTGCCTTATTTACGCAGCGGCGCGTTGCAGCGGGTGTTGCCGGATTGGTATGTCGAGGATGGCACCATCTCGATCTATTACAGTGAACACAAAATGCTGCCTGGGAAGACCCGGGCGTTTGTCGATTTCATCATCGAGCAGTTTGCCGAACAGCAGCTGGCCAGACATTTCAGTGCCGTGTGAAGAGAGCGATTTCATGGATATCCACCGTAAGGCCGCGCTGGTCATCATCGACATGCAGCAAGGCATCAACCACCCCAAGCTGGGACGCCGCAACAACCCTGATGCGGAGCGGCAGATGCTGTCGCTGCTTGAGGCGTGGCGCCGAACCGACCGGACGGTGATTCACGTCCGGCATTTTTCCCGCGAACCGGATTCGGTGTTTTGGCCCAAGCAGTCGGGGGTCGAATTCCAGCCTGCGTTTCTGCCGTGGGACGGGGAAGGGGAGCTGCACAAACAGGTGCCGGATGCGTTCTGTCATTCGGCACTGGAAGGCTGGTTGCGCGCGGACGGGATTCATCAGGTGGTGATCGTCGGTGTGGTGACCCACAATTCCGTGGAGTCCACGGCGCGCACCGGCGGCAATCTGGGGTTTGAGGTGATCGTGCCCCACGACGCCTGCTACACCTTCGACGGTGCGGATTTCTTTGGTCATGCGCGTACCGCCGAAGAGATCCACGGGATGTCGCTGGCGAACCTGCACGGCGAATACGCGCAGGTGGTGGCGACTGAGACGATTTTGTCGGGCCTGAATTAACGCCGCAAACGCTATACCTGTGAGAACGCGTGGTCTGGGCTGCGTTCCGACGAAGGCGGTGTGCCAGGCATATCATGTGTGACGGGTCCGCTGCATTCGTCAGCAAGCTAACTCCCACAGGTCAGGCGTTCAGATCATGATGCGCGGTGGTTGATTACAACCTGAACCGCGCCATCTGAGCCGCCAGATGTTCGGCCTTTTCCGACAACCGCTGGCAGTCTTCGCGGCAGGCTTTGACATCGCTGGCCGTTGACTGCGCCAGGTCAGCGATGCCTTGCACGTTGCGGTTGATCTCTTCGGTCACGGTGCTTTGTTCTTCGGTGGCGGCGGCGACCTGATGGTTACGGTCGGTCAGCTCTTCGACGTGGCCGGCAATCGCATCCAGCGAGTTGCCTGTCCGGCGACTGGCTTCCACGCCGGTGCCTGTCGCCGCCTGTCCAGCGCGCATGGAGGTCACGGCTTGATCGGCACCACTCTTCAATTCCCCCATCATCTGCTGGATTTCCGACGTTGCGCTCTGCGTGCGGCCCGCAAGGGTGCGCACTTCATCAGCGACCACGGCGAACCCGCGGCCCATCTCGCCCGCGCGCGCAGCTTCAATGGCCGCGTTGAGCGCCAGCAGGTTGGTCTGCTCGGAGATGCTGCGGATCACGCTGAGCACCTGATCGATGGTGGAGATCTGCGTCGCCAGGTTTTCCACGGCACCGGCTGCGGTGCCGACGCCGTCGGACATGCTCTGGATGTGACCGATGGACTCGCCGACCACCTTCTTCGCCGACACCGCTTCCTGATGGGTATTACGCGACACGTCGGCAGCGGCGCCCGCGTTACGGGCAATTTCCTGCACGGTCAGGCCCATCTCGTGAACCGCTGTGGCGACCATGTCGGTCATCTGTTGTTGCTTGAGCGCACGGCTTGACGTGCTGTCGACCACACGCGCCACGTCCACCACACTGTGGCGCAGTTGTTCGCTGGTTTTCAGCACGTCGCCGATCAACAGACGCAGGCTTTCGATGAAGCGGTTGAAGCCCCGGGCCAGGTCGCCCAACTCGTTCGCACGGCTGTCATCAAGACGTCGGGTGAGATCGCCCTGGCCGCCACCGATGTCGACCAGCGCATTCGTCACCTGTTGAATCGGCCGCACGATGCCTCGGGCGATCCAGGCGACAAAGCCCAGGAAACACAGCACCACGGCGAGGCTGATCGCCGAAATGGTGGTCAAGGCGTCCTTGGCCGGGCCATAGACTTCCGCCAGCGGGACCTCGCTCACCAGCGTCCAGCCCAGCGATGCAACGGGTTTGGCGACCGCCACGTAGGCCTGACCCTGGCGTTCGAATTCCAGCGCCTGTCCGTCGCCGGTCTGACTCAACAGCGCCCGCGCGGCGGAATCGCCCACCAGTTGCGTCAACGTTTCACGGTCATTGAAGTCTGCATTCGGGTGCACTTTGACCTTACCGTCCGCGCTGACCAGATACACCTGGCCTTCCTTGCCGAAATGGAAATCGCGAACCATCTGCGACAGCGCACTCATGCTGAAGCCCAGGCCCGCCACGCCCACTACAGCGCCGTTGTGCTCGATACGCTGGTTGATAAACAGCGTCGGCACCTTGGTCGTGGCATCGATGTCGATGTCCAGCGAGCGTTGCTTGTTGCTGTCGAGAAACCCGTAGAACCAGGTGTTCTCGGCGGGGCCGCGTTGCAGCGTGCGGTCCGCCCCTTTATTGGTGATGTAGTGACCGCTGTCCTTGGCGACGATGAACGTGGTCAGCGCGTTGTGCTGGTCCTTGATTTTCGCCAGGTAACGAATGAAAGAGGGTTGCTGCGCGGCGTCTTCGCCTGTGCCCAGCCAGTCCGACACCAGCGTGTTGTCGGCGATGTCGCTGGCGGCGGTCAGCGGGGCGGCCAGCAGACGTTCAAGGTCGTTACGGATTGCCTCGACACTGGCCGGCATCGCTTGCTGGAGCAGGTAACGGTCGGTCAATTTATTCAGTGCGAAGGCGTAAATCGCAATGACGATCAGGCTGCTGATCACCAGCGCAGCGCCCATGCTCAGTGTCAGTTGCCACTGAATACTTTTTCGCCAGACAGGCATAGAAAACTCCGCAAATACAAGCGCACAACCACGATGGAACAGTGCCGGTAGCTCGCCTGGAGCAATAACCGGGCCACGAATCTGATCGAGTGGTCAGCTTGTATATCGCCGACACGCTTGAGAGCCTTTTAGATGATGGGCATCGACCATTGGGCGGATTGTTTCAAAGCTGTTGCAGATTTTGGTTGTGTACAAAGTATGGGTATTTTTGTATCGATTATTCTCAGGGGTGCGCACCCATCTGGCAAAAGGCCGGAAACACTGCACCCGAAGTTGCCATTTGGCTGACGCGGGACCGGACATCGTCGTCGCTCACACAACTGTAAACAACTGCCCATAAAAGCTTCACTTGCGATTGATATAAGCCTCTGCAGCGATAAAAACGCCTTGGCCATCGAGCAGAGCAACTTATGGATGTGAGCGTTCCGGGTAACCGTAAGAAAATCCTCATCACCGGGGCTGCGGGGTTTATCGGTTTTCATACCGCCAGACGGCTGTGCAGGGACGGCCACGACGTGGTCGGCATCGATAACCTCAACGGTTACTACAGCGTCGAACTCAAGCAAGCTCGACTGGCCCTGCTCAAGGCGCTGCCCAATTTCGAGTTCAGGCTGCTCGATCTGGGCGACAAGCCCGCGATGCTGGCGTTGTTTGCCGAACAGCGCTTCGACCACGTCGTTCACCTCGCCGCTCAGGCCGGCGTGCGCTATTCCATCGACAGCCCGGACACCTACGCGCAAAGCAACCTGGTGGGTTTTCTCAATGTGCTGGAAGCTTGCCGCGCCCATGTGCCGACGCATCTGATCTATGCCTCAAGCAGCTCGGTGTACGGGTTGAACGATCATCTGCCGTATGCAACGACGGACTCGGTCGAGCGGCCGATGTCGTTCTATGCCGCCACCAAACGCGCCAACGAGCTCATGGCCCATTCGTACGCTCACCTCTATGGCATTCCCACGACCGGCCTTCGGTTTTTTACCGTGTATGGCCCGTGGGGCCGACCGGACATGGCGCTGTTCAAATTCACGGACGCCATTCTTAAACGACGCACCCTCGACATCTATAACGATGGCGCCATGTCTCGCGACTTCACTTATATCGACGACATCGTCGAGGGCCTCGTGCGCCTGATCCCGCTGCCGCCGACCTGCGAAGACGGCGCGCCGAACAAGGTCTACAACATCGGATTTGGCTCCCCCGTGAAACTGCTGGACTTCGTCGAATGCCTCGAAGACACCCTCGGCATCCGCGCCATCAAACATTTCATGCCACTGCAGCCGGGCGACGTCCTGAACACCTGGGCCGACACCCGTGAGCTCGAAGCGCGAACGGGTTTCCGGCCTCAGGTCACGGTGTCGACCGGTGTGCCGTCCTTCGTGGACTGGTACTGCAGCTACTACCGCGTTTAACCCTTCATTTTCCCAGCCTTGTGACAGGAACTTCATGTCCGAAACTCCTTATGTGTCGGTGCTTATTCCGGCAAAAAATGAAGCCGGCAACCTCATTCCGTTGTTGGAAGAAGTCCGCGCCGCGCTGACCAACGAGACCTTTGAAGTCATCGTGGTGGACGACGGCAGCACCGACGCCACCGCTGCCGAATTACGCAGCTTGCAGGCCAGTGGATACCCTCAGTTACGGGTGCTGAGTCATGCGCGTTCGCTGGGCCAAAGCACCTCGATTCACCACGCTGCCGAGGCGGCGCGCGGGCACTGGCTGGCGACGCTGGACGGTGATGGTCAGAACGACCCTGCCGACCTGCCAAAGATGCTGGATCTGGTCCGGGGATCGGAAGGTAAACCTGGGGGCGTGAAGCTGGTGGCGGGCCATCGGGTCAACCGTCAGGACACGGCGAGCAAACGCTGGGCGTCGCGCTTTGCCAACAGGCTGCGCAGCAACCTGCTTAAAGACCAGACGCCCGACACTGGCTGCGGCATCAAGCTGATCGAGCGCGAAGCGTTTCTGCGCTTGCCGTACTTCGATCACATGCACCGTTTCATCCCTGCGCTGATCCGTCGTCACAACGGCCGAATGCTGGTGCAACCGGTCAATCACCGCGAGCGCGGATCGGGGGTGTCGAATTACGGCAACCTGGACCGGGCCCTTGTGGGCATCCTCGATCTGTTCGGCGTGTGGTGGCTGATAAGGCGCACCCGTCTGGACGTCACCGCACAAGAAACCGAGGTCTGAGATGGGCAGAGAATCGTTATGGCTGGCCGTCGGTTTCGTCGGCCAGCTGGCGTTCACCGGGCGGTTTGTCCTGCAATGGCTGTACAGCGAATACAAGAAACGCAGCATGATCCCGGTCGGGTTCTGGTACTTGAGCATCATCGGCAGTGCCTTGCTGCTGGCGTACGCGATTTACCGTGCGGACCCGGTGTTCATCGTCGGACAGTCCTTCGGGTTCATCGTCTACCTGCGCAATCTGCAACTGATTGCCAAACATGGCGACCAGCAATCTCCCGAACCGGACAAGGGAAACTGACCGTGCGGATACGATTGGCCTCTTCGCGGTTGGAGTTTTGGACGTGTGTGGGGTTGGCGGTGGTGCTGCTGGGCGCCGGTCTTGGCTGGCGCCAACCGCTCAACGTCGACGAAGAGCGCTTTTTGGGCGTCGCGCTGGAAATGCTGCAGAACGGTTCCTGGTTCATTCCGCACCGTGCGGGTGAGATTTACGCCGACAAACCGCCGCTGTTCATGTGGGCGGTGGCGCTGTGCGTGCAACTGACCCACCTGCCCAAAGTCGCGTTGTATCTGCCGGCGCTGCTGGCGGGCGCGGTGTCCACCGGTTGCCTGTATGACCTGGGCCGGCGCCTGTGGGGACGGCGCGTCGGCGTGATCACGGCGCTGCTGTTCCTCACGACCTACCAGACGTACAGCATCTTGCAGACCGGACAGATCGACGGCTTTCTCGCGCTCTGGATGATGCTCGGGATCTACGGCATGTGCCGGCACTTGCTGCTGGGACCGGCATGGGGCTGGTTTTACATCGCCTGCGCGGCCATGGGCCTGGGGATCATCAGCAAGGGTGTGGGCTTTTTGCCGGCGTTGATGTTGATCCCTTATGCCTATGCGGTGCGCAAAGGCTGGCACGGGGTGGTGCCAATGCCGGGCAAGGCCAAAGCCTGGTGGTTGGGGTTGCTGGTGGCGTTGGCGGCGATTGCCATATGGCTGCTGCCGTTGATCGTGATCGTGTCGCAGGGCAGCGCCGACAGCCTGGCGTACGCTCAGGAAATCCTGCTGAAGCAGACGGCTGGCCGCTACGCCAATGCCTGGGACCACCGCGAGCCGTTCTGGTATTTCTTCGTCCAGGTCATCCCCAAATACTGGATACCGATCATCTTCATGCTGCCCTGGCTGGTGCCCGCCTGGCGCAAGCAGTTGCTCAAGCACGATGGTCGGGTTCTGGTGTTGCTCGGCTGGGTGGTGATGGTGCTGGTGTTCTTCAGCCTGAGCACCGGCAAGCGCAAGATCTACGTTTTTCCTGCCGTGCCTGCGCTGGTGCTGGCGGTGGCGCCGTTGATTCCCTGGATGCTGCGTCGCTGGTTCAGCCGCAGACCTTGGGGCCGAACGGTGTTTGTCACGCTCACGGCGGTGTGGTTGTGCGCCTGGTTCGTGCGCGGTTTCGTCGAGCCTCGTCAGGAAGGTATCAATCCTCACGAAACCATGATGCGGGACGTGGCGCAATTGACCGGGAATGCGGAGGTGGTGCTGGTGGGTTGGCGTGAAGGGCACTGGCTGTTCGCGCAGCAGCCCGTCGTGCACTTTGGCTTCATGGACAAAAACCCGCTGGAGCACTCGGTCGTCTGGTTGCGCAGCCACCCACAGGCCTACGCCCTCGTGCCCGCGGACGCTATGGCGCGCTGCTACGACCCGGCGAAGGCCCGCAGTGTGGGCGACACGTCGCGGGCCGAGTGGTATCTGGTCGGGGCGGATGCAGACAACGGCACTTGCCAGGCTCTGCCGCCGGAGAAGGTGTATGCGTTTGAATGGGCTCGGCAGCGGGTGAGTGGTGTGGCTGCGCGTTGACGGGTGAAGAGCAGTCAGATGTTTGTTCTGTGAACGCCGCAGTACCTTAGCCTGCGGTCTTCACCAAGCCGTCAGCGATCGTGGAGTTGTCATGGGATAGGGCTAGGGACCCGGCTTGCGCTCGAACGGCTTGCAGATCCGGTCCAACTCGTCCCATGGACAATGCCCGGTATGGGCTTGAACGCATCCCGGTAAGTGGCTGAAGCCTTCGGCCCGGTCAGTCTCGGCTTGCTCCGCCCCACAGATTCTGCACAGCATGGTCTGCCTGGATATTCTCCAGTGGGCGTTCCACGCGATAAGTTCTTCGTTCGTGGTCACATTGCACCTGCAGAAGCAATCGGGTTGCGGATTTTCAGCCATTGTTGAACGTCCATGCATATTGACTTAGTGGCCTTCGGTCTTGAGCAGCGGAAAGGTGAGGGTGAACTGGCTGCCTTTTCCCACGCCTTCACTACTGCCGCGAACGCTACCGCCATGCGCCTCGACGAGTTCGCGAACCACAGTCAAGCCGATTCCCAGTCCGGACCCATTGAAGCCAATGGCCTGCGCATCCTGAAAATAGGCATCGAAAATGACCGGAAGGGCCTGGGCAGAGATACCGATGCCGTTATCCGATATGACGACGTGCATGACGTCAGCCTCGACAGAAACCTCTAACCTGATGCAGCCATCGCAGGGCGTGTATTTCGCGGCGTTGGTGATCACGTTCGTAAATATCTGAACGATCCGGATCGGGTCGCCGTCGACCATGAGTGAGGTTTTCGGGATATCGGTCTCGACCTGCAGATGCTTGACTGACGTCAGCGTGGCACAGGCCTCCACTGCACGGTTGAGGATAAGCAGGATATCGACGGGAGAACGATTGAGTCGCAGCTTGCCAGTGCTCAAACGTGATACGTCCAGCAAGTCTTCAACCATGCGCGCGAGATGCCGCACCTGGCCTTCGATCAAAGCGCACATCTCGGGAATCTTCTCAGCGGGCATGCTCGGAATGCGCTCGGCCAGCATGCTGATGGGCGTCAGCGGATTGCGCATCTCATGGGCGACGCTCGCCAGCGCATTTTTTTGTTCAAGCAGCGCATGCTCGGCATGAGCCTGAAGCTTCTGAGCATGGAGTGCGGAAATGATCAGGTTTTCATTGGCCTCACGCATTGCGTGATACAGCTCGGGGAGCTCGGCGGGATTCGGTGTCGGAGGTTGCTTTCGCGCCGAGAGTGCAGCCACCACCAATTGTTCATTGGCTTCTACCAGAAGCTGCATCTGGAGCGCGCTGGCGGCAGAGGCTTTGGCTACCGCCAGTTCCCGCTGCAGGAATTCCAGATGCTCAAGCGCCCTGTCCTTATGCGGGGCATGCGAGGATTGCCCAAGAGTCTTTTGAGAACGCTCGGTCTTATCCCCGTCATTGTGCTCACTCACAGGTGTGGCTCATGAGATGTCTTCTGAGGAGCGAATGTCGCCTGCCCCGTGCTGCGTGGGTCGTCCCCCCAGCAATCCTTCCTGGTTATAAAGCCGATCGCCGATCTGCAAACCGTTATCGTCGATGCGGTACAGCCGAAGTTCGTCGGAATGGGCACTGGCGCGTACTTTCACCACGGCCATGATGCGTTGCAGCCGGCTGTCTACCTCGATGTACCGCTGGACGATGATCGCGTCCGTCAAGAAAGCGGTGCCATACGGGCTGAATCGCAAATCCGTGTAGCGATCCTCGAGTTCGGAGGTCATCAATACCGTCACGCCGGTGCTGGTCAGGGCGCCGACCATGCGTGACAGTGACTCGCGAAAGTCTTCGCGAAAAGCAGGTGCCACGGCGAGCTCAAACCCTGACAGGGAATCGATGACTACCCGAGAGGCCTTCAGTCTCTGGATTTCACTCAGCAACTGCTGAACGATTTCATCGATAGACAGGTCGGGGACTCGTCTGTCGACAATCCCGACTTTGCCACTGATGATCAGCTCCACCAGCTTGGGATTTCGAAGGTGGTTGGAGCGCTGTTCGAAGACCGCCATGACGCCTGTCTCACCGTTGCGTGCGCCTTCTTCCAGGAAGGCGGCAGCCAACAGGCTCTTGCCCGAACCTGACGGGCCTGCAATGAGCAGGGAATACCCTTTGGGCAGGCCCCCTCCAAGCATTTCGTCCAGGCGAGGGATACCCATCTTCAAGCGTGGGTGCGCGCTTACGTGCAACTGCTCGGAGAACGCCTGCACCGCGACAGGCGCAGGCGGATAAACGGTTACGCCGGAGTTTCCGATGCGAAAGGTATGCAGCCCCGGCAGCGTGGGCTGTCCGCGCATCTTCATGATCTCCATTTTGCGTACCATGGAGTTGCGCTGCACGCTCTGACGGAGCCAGATCAGCCCGTCCGCAACCGTGAAAATAGGGTTGCTGTCCAGTTCGTTGAAATACTCGCCGAGCAGAAAGGTCGTCGCATGCCAGGTGGTCATCAACATCCCCAGTTGCTGAACGAACTGAGGCAGGTTGTTGTTCGGGTTGCATTCCGTTTCACTGGCAAGCACGACAGATCGGAAAGAGTCGACGAACACCAGTGCCGGCGCGTGCGTTTCTACCTCGCTCACGATACGGCGAAGCACCTCGTCCAGGTCCCCGGCAAGGGTATCGTCGGCAAGGTTGACGTACCGAATCGAACGGTTAACCGCGTCCTCGTCGAAAAAGCTGAACTGCTGCTGGTAGCGGAGCATCTTCAGTGGAGGCTCACCGAGCACCGTGAAGAAAATCGCAGGGCGCTCAGGTGTGGCGAGCGCGAACATCATTTGATGAGCCAGGGTTGTCTTGCCGCAGCCCGGCGGGCCTGCAATCAGGTTGAATGAAAACTCCGGCAAACCTCCACCCAGAATTTCGTCGAAACCCGGTACGCCTGTGGCCAGACGATTGATTGTGACTTTGGTACTCATCGTGAAGTGTCCTGCGGAGGTGTGCCGCTTAAAGAATTTCCCCACACGTCAAGCAGCAGTCGTGTAGCGAGGGATCGTCCGATCAGAGTGGCAAGCAGCTCGAAGAACGTTTTCAGCAATTGCTCACTAAAGAAAACGGCCTCGTCCTTCTGTAGCTTGATCAGTGTCGATCTAAGCTCCCTCAGATCCATGGCATCGACCAGCGTCTTGAAAACTTCCGCGAATTGCGGGTGCGTTGAGGTACAAAGCAGCAGATTCCTGCGGTGCAGCGCAGCAACGCCTTTGGGCCCGATAATGGGCGTCAAGGCGGCATTTATATCCGCAAACATTGTGGTGATCGCGTCGGCGATCCTGGAAATGTCCGCGATGCCGTCAACCCGGTGCGCCAGAGCCACCGCGATTCTTTGGCCTGCTTCGCTTTCAGCAAACATGGGGGTAATTTCTGATAGATGTTTATGCATACTACACGTTCTGACGGGGCGGCAGATGAGTAAAACGTGCGTGAATAAACGACGTCGTTTTTGGACGTCGCGGACAGAAGTGTTGTGTCCCAACTTCGAGGCTTCAATGACGGGGTCGGGATCGGAAGGGTATCGAGCTTAATGTCGTGCGCACGCTTAAGGTGAGTGCGCTCATCTCTATGGCTCCGTTTTGCCTGGGAAGATCCATAAGCGGACTTAATAATTAAGCGTCAGTTCAGACCGCGTGACCGGCGAAGGCTAAATAGACCCTGTAAGCGCGCAACTAATATGTATATCTGCATTTCATCGGAAGATATAAACGAAACGATTGAAGGCGGGTCGCCCTGCCTTCATCGATAGTTCGTACTTATTTTGCAGCGTCACCGCCGTGAGCCTTGGCCAACGCCTGAGCATGCACCAGGTGTTCCTTGAGCTTTGGAAGGGTTTCTGCGGCAAAGGCTTTCAGATCGGCATCTTTTCCATTCGATGCTTCTTCCTCGAACAGGGCGATGGTCGCCTCATGCGCTTTGACCTGGTTGTTTGCGTAGGCCTGATCGAAGGATTTTGAACTGCGCAGTTCCAGGATCATCGCCTTTGCCTTGTCGACCAGCTCGGCGCTGTCAGAGACTTCCAGATTCTTCTTGTCGGCAATCATCTTGAGTTTGCTGTTGGCCGCCGTGTGATCTTTGACCATCATGTCCGCAAACGACTTGACGTCGCTGGCGCTGCCTTTTTCCTGGGCAAGCTTGCCTGCTTCAACCTCAGCGACGCCTTTTGCAGAAGCGTCCTCGACAAAGTCATCGTTGTCCTGCGCCGCGAAAGCACCTTGACTGGCAAGCGCGACAAGCAAGGCGAACGTCGAAGTTTTTATTAGGTGTGCCATTGTGTGTTTCCTCTTATCCATAATAGGGCGCCAGTGCCCTTGCACCGTTTCGACCCGGCGTCATTCTGGAACGTTCAGCCAACTTTACGGGCGGGTGCGGTTAAATGAATCCATACATCTGATAACCACGTTCAAATGCGATTGGATACATACTGTAGAAAAAGAATTCATACCGGTGTCGTTTGAGTGGATAACATCGACGGTGACCATTGATCGTTATTTTGTCAGCGTATTAAAACTTATTTGAAAGCGCCGCTGGTCGAGCTTCCTGTCAAGTAGATGAATTACATATCCTCTGCCGCCTCCTAGTAAATGACTGCTCCAGTCGTTTAATTCAAACCGTGAGTGCGATAGCGCCAAGTATTGTTGTCGCCAGCGACGTTCAGCTTGATATGGGAGTTCCACCATGTTTCTGCACAACAAAAGACTGCAATACACCGTCCGTGTTGCCGAGCCTAATCCTGGCCTTGCCAACCTGCTCCTTGAGCAGTTCGGTGGTGCCCAGGGCGAACTCGCCGCCGCGACCCGCTATTTCACTCAGGCATTGGCCGAGGAGGATCCAGGTCGTAAGGATCTGCTTCTCGACATCGCCACGGAAGAGCTGAGCCATTTGGAGATCATTGGCTCGATCATCGTCATGCTCAATAAAGGCGGCAAAGGGAAGTTGGCAGAAGGTGTCCAGGAGGAAGGCGAGCTGTACCGCGATATCAACGGTGCCGGTAACGACTCGCACATTACCTCGCTGCTGTATGGGGGTGGCGCGCCGCTCGTGAATTCTGCGGGTATCCCGTGGACGGCAGCGTACATCGACACCATCGGTGAACCTACCGCTGACTTCCGTTCGAATATTGCGGCTGAGGCACGGGCGAAAATCGTCTACGAGCGGCTCATCAACGTCACCACGGATCCAGGCATCAAAGAGGCCCTCGGCTTTCTGATGACCCGCGAAATCGCTCACCAGTTGTCGTTCGAGAAAGCGCTGCATTCGATTCAGCCGAACTTCCCTCAGGGCAAGTTGCCGGGCATGCCGGAGTTCAGTCGGACCTATTTCAGCATGTCCAATGGCGATCCGAACGTACGTGGGCCGTGGAACAGCGACGCCGAGTTTGAGTATGTGGAGAATCCGCACCCGGCAGTGGACGGCGGTGACGGCACGGCCTCCATCGAACTGAGCGAGGATGATTCAGTGACACTGACCATGCTCAAAGAGCGCACGAAGTCCGATCTTGCCTCGGATCCCATGACCGGTGCCGATTTGGGTTCAGGTCTCGCTCAAGCGGCGGACAGGGAACTCGATCCGGCGCGTTAAACAACCTGTACGGTCGCAGACCCTGGTCTTGCGGCCGCTTCTTTAACCTGCTCGGGAATGTGCCATGAACCATCACTCGAAACACTCGACAGACGCTCTTCCACAGGTCAATGCGCTGATTGCGGGAAAATTCAGCCGACGTGCGCGGGCATTCGACGCCAGTGCTGCAACACTTGTACGTGATCTGCATTCAGCGTTATTTGACTCAGGATTTAAAAAAAGGATTGCTCAGTAGCTCGTAGCCCACTGAGGTTTGGCCCGTGCTCTGTGCGGGTTTTTTTGCGCCAGGATTGACCTTCTTCAGCGCTGAATCTGCTTCTGAACGTGCTGCGCCGTCTTTGGACTTCGGGAAATTCTCAGCGTGAACGTTGTCCCGGTCGATGTGCAGCGCAACGATGCTGGTTGCTCGGCCAAGTGTGTGCCGCGAGCCTGGCGCTGGACGACACCTTGATCCGGGTATTCGACCAGTGACGGCTACGACTGACCGAAACGTGGAACGCAACCGCGCAACGGTTCTCGAACGACTGTGTGCCCATTCAGGGGACGAGGTAGTACCTATGACGAACTCAACACCCCGGCCTGAAAATCAAGGCGTTCAGGACAAGGCAGACAAACAAACGGTATCGGAGGCGATGCCGGAGACCGGATTGACAGATGACCAGCGCGTGAGTCGAGAAGACCTGTCGCCTGAAAGCGGGGCACGCGTCAAACCCGGGCCCGCCGATGCCGAGCGGATGAAGAAGCCCTGATCGCTGATCGCCCGACCTTTTTACCCGCCGTTTTAAACGCGCAGCGTTACCCTTCGCGGGATCTGCGCAGCTGCAATGGAGCACCAAAATGAGCCCAAGAACTTCTTTCATTTTTGATCTGGATGGCACCCTCACCGACAGTGTTTATCAGAATGTCGCGGCCTGGAAGCAAGCGCTGGACTCGGAAGGCATCCCGCTCGCGATGTGGCGCATCCACCGGAAAATCGGCATGAGCGGCGGGTTGATGCTCAAGTCGTTATCCCGGGAAACGGGAATGGACATCTCCGCCGAGCAGGCTGATCGACTCAGCGAGAAACACAGTGAAGCCTATCGCGAGCTTCAGAGTCAGATCATTGCGCTGCCCGGTGCAATCGAGCTGCTGGAAACACTCAATCGCGGTGATTTGAAGTGGTGTATCGCGACCAGCGGAGGCAGCGAGACCGCCAGAATCAACCTTGAGGCGCTGGGGCTGAAACTCGAGGAGGTCGCCCTCATCACGCGCGACGACGTTAAGTACGGCAAGCCTGATCCGGACCTTTTCCTGGCAGCTGCTCAGCGCATGGAGGTGCCAATCGAGGAGTGCCTGGTAATTGGAGACGCCATCTGGGACATGCTCGCTGCCCGGCGTTGCAAGGCCACAGGCATCGGCCTGCTCTCGGGCGGCTATGACATCAGCGAGCTGGAGCGGGCCGGGGCGCTGCGGGTTTATGAGGATCCGCTGGACCTGCTCAATCATCTGGACGAGATCGCGTCCCGTCCATAAACGGGCAAGCTGGCCCGAGGAACACGACCACGCTGCTCAAGCCTTGCCCATCTGCTGGCGGTCAGTGATGCACGCCCGCGCGCTTGAGCAGCTTTTTGCAGCGCTCGGACAGGTGAACGACCCGCAAGTGTTTACCGGCTTTCTGATAGCGCTCGCGCAAGGTCTTCAGGGCGGCAATGGCCGAGTAATCGACGAAGCGCAAGTGTCGGCAGTCCAGCGTCACATGCTCTGGATCGTTGAGGTGATCGAACTGATCGAGAAACGGCGTGGTCGAGGCGAAGAACAATGTGCCGTGCAGGTGATACAGCTTGCTGCCGTCCGCTTCGACATGGCTGTCGGCATACAGCTCGCGGGCTTGTTGCCAGGCAAAGTTGAGGGCTGCGATGAGAATGCCGAACAGCACCGCGGTCGCCAGATCCGTGAGCACGGTGACGATGGTCACGGCGATGATCGCCAGCACATCATTCAAAGGCACTTTGCGCAGCACGCGCAGCGACGCCCAGGCGAAGGTCTGTTGAGCGACCACGAACATCACGCCGACCAGCGCGGCGAGCGGAATGCGCTCGATCAGCGGCGACAGAAACAGCACGAACATCAGAATCATTACCCCGGCCACGATGCCTGACAGACGTCCACGACCGCCCGAGCTGAGGTTGATCACGGTCTGGCCGATCATGGCGCAACCGCCCATGCCGCCGCAGAACCCCGACGCGATGTTGGCAACGCCCAACGCCACGCACTCCCGGTCCGGGTAGCCACGGCTTTCGGTGATTTCATCGGTGAGGTTAAGCGTCAGCAGGGTTTCCAGCAGACCGACCAGCGCCATCAACACGGCATAGGGCGCAATGATGTAAAGGGTGTCCAGGTTCCACGGCACATCAGGCAGCGCGAGCCCCGGCAGGCCGCCCGCGATGTGCGCCATATCGCCCAGCGTGCGGGTTGGCAGGTTGAACAGGTACACCAGCAGCCCGACGCCCAGAATGGCGACCAGTGCGGGCGGGACCGAACGGGTCAGGCGCGGCAGGGTATAGACGACGCCCATGGTCAATGCCACCAGTCCAAGCATCAGGTACAGCGGCGTGCCGCTGAGCCAGGTGTCGCCGCTTTTGAAGTGCTCAAGCTGGGCCATGGCGATCACGATCGCCAGACCGTTGACGAAGCCGAGCATCACCGGGTACGGCACCATGCGCACCAGTTTGCCCAGACGCAGCACGCCGAACGCAATCATCACCAGACCGCCGAGCAACACCGTTGCCAGCAAGTACTGCGCACCGTGTTGCACCACCAGCGCGACGATCACCACCGCCATCGATCCCGCAGCGCCCGACACCATGCCGGGCCGACCACCGAACAGCGCGGTAAGCGTGCAGATGATGAACGCGCCATACAGGCCCATCAGCGGGTTGAGGTGGGCGACCAGAGCGAAGGCGATGCACTCGGGCACCAGGGCGAAAGACGTGGTGAGGCCGGCGAGGACATCGGCGCGGAGGCGGGCGGGTTTCATGTAATACCTGAATGACGGAGCGGCGCCGGAACGGCCGCGTCGGCGAAAAAGGGGGAATGTTACGGAATGCTGCGAGCGTAAGCCAGCCGAGGTGAGAACGCCTGGCGTCATTCGCTGCGTGCCTGTCGCGGCGCGTTCCATGAGCTGCTCGCCATGGTGTCCGCTGGCTGCTTGTCTTTGGCGATTGCAGCTGATCGGTGGCAACTCATCATTTTGGTGCATCCGTCGATACAGGTTCATGACTGACCGTGAAGAGCCCTTGCGAACGACTATGCCAACGCTTCCCCCTGCGGACCCCTCGAACCCGAAAAACCATCGCTCCAGTGTGGCGCTGGCCCGTGCGTCACTTTTCAAGTTCGTTGCGTTGTTGACCGGCGTGTTTGTGCTCGGTGCCTGCATGCTCGCCTATCTGGCCCGGGATCTTGACCGTGTTGAAGAAGTTGAGAGTGCGTTCTACACGCACAAGGCGGTGAGTTCGCTGGAGAAGTCGCTGAGCACGACCATCAAGGACTACGCCTTTTGGGGCGACAGCTATAAGAACCTCCATCTGCACGTCGACACCGACTGGGCCTTTGTGCGCCAGAACATCGGCCCGACGCTGTACAGCGATTTCGGGTTTGAAGGCCTGTTTGTCGTCAACGACGTCGATGCCACCGTTTATGCCGTGATCGAGGGCAACCTGACGACTGTCGATGCCGCACGGTGGCTGGGGCCGTCGATGAGCCAGATCCTTGCGCAGGCTCGTGAGGGCGCCGAGAAGGAGACCCCGACGACGGCGTTCATCAAGGTCGATGGCGTTCCCGCTCTGGTGGCCGCCGCTGCGATAACCCCAGGCACCGATCCGACCGTCGTACCGGATGACCGGACCTCGTCGGTGCTGCTGTTTGTCACGCTGCTGAGTGAAACCAAGCTCGCCGCGCTCGGCAGGGACTACGGTGTGGACGCGCTCCACGTGGCCGCAGGGAACGAGATGGGTCAGGCGTCGGCGCTGGCGCTTGGTCAAGACGGCGAGGCCGGAGCCTTGAGCTGGACACCGCCCAAGCCAGGCGAGCGCTTATTGATGCTGGGTCTGCCTTGGGTCTGCGTGGCCGCACTGCTGGTCTGTCTGATGGCGTGGGCCATTTTGCGTCGTACTACTGCCAGCGCCAAATCGCTCGATGACAGTTACGCCTCCTTACAACACAGCCAGATTGCACTGGCCACCAGTGAAGCCAGGTTTCGCGATGTCGTCGAAGCCAGCTCCGACTGGGTATGGGAAATCGATGACCAGGGACGCTTCACCTACCTGTCGGAGCGATTCGAAGCCGTCACCGGCCTGTCGCGCGACCGTTGGGCCGGTGCTTCCATGGATGATTTGCTGGGCACTGAAATGGGGACCGTCTCACAGTGGCTGGCGATTCCGGATCGCAAGCCTGAGATCAGTATCCAGTGCCGTTATGCAGACGCCCTGGGTCAAGCGCGGATCACGCGTTTGTCCGCCCGGCAAATGATCGGCGGAGGCTTTCGCGGCACCGCAACGGACGTCACTGAGGAAGTCGAGGCGCGGCGACGCATCGAGTTTCTTTCGCAGCACGATGCGCTGACCGGACTGCCAAACCGGGTCAGGCTCCAGGAGTTCCTGGATGGCAAGCTCAAGGCGACGCCGACGGTGCAGCATCCGCTGGTCATGCTCAGCCTGGACCTGGATCGGTTCAAACCGGTCAACGACCTGCTGGGGCACGCTGCGGGTGACACGGTGCTGAACGAGGTCTCCCGACGGCTTTCCGATTGTGTGCGTCACGGCGACCTGGTGGCGCGCGTCGGCGGCGACGAGTTTGTGCTGATTCTGACCGATGTCGAAGGCCCCGAAGAGGTCGAAGCGTTGTGCCAGCGATTGATCGGGTCCATCGAGCATCCCGTCCTGCTCAACGAGCAAGAAGTGTTCGTCAGTGCCAGCATCGGTATCGCGATGGCACCCACTGACGCTCGAGAAGCCGCCGAACTGCTTCGTTATGCCGACATTGCCTTGTATGAGGCCAAAGCCAGCGGCAGAAGCACCTGGCGTTTTTATGCGGGCGACATGAACGCGCGGATCATCGAGCGGCGTCGACTGGAAAGTGATCTGCGCTTTGCCATCAAGCATGGCGAGCTGAGGCTGCATTTTCAGCCCCGGTACCGGATTTCCGATGGGCACATGGTGGGCGCCGAAGCACTGGTTCGCTGGCAGCATCCCGTCCGGGGACTGATCGCGCCCGACACCTTTATCCCGATTGCAGAAGAGACGGGCCTGATCATTCCCCTCAGCGATTGGGTCATTGCGACCGCCTGCAACCAGGCCGCCACATGGCCAGCCCATCTGTTTGTCTCGATCAACCTGTCACCGGCAGAGTTCAAGCGCGGTCAGGTCGCGCTTCGGGTCCAGAAGATTCTGGAGGCGAGCGGCCTGGCGCCGTCGCGCGTCGAACTGGAGATCACCGAAGGGGTGATGCTGGAGGATGCTGCGGGCGCGCTGGAGGTCATGCAATCACTCAAGCGTCTCGGGGTCCGTATTGCGATGGATGACTTCGGCACGGGGTATTCGTCGTTGAGCTACCTGCGCACGTTCCCGTTTGACGGGCTGAAGATCGACCGCAGTTTTCTCACCCGGCTGGGTGAAAGCGAAGATGACCAGTCGATTGTCAAAGCCATCATCGGGTTAGGGCGAGCGCTTTCGCTGACGGTCACCGCCGAAGGCATCGAAACCGCCGAGCATCTTGCGCTGCTCAAGGCGGTGGCCTGTGATGAAGGGCAGGGCTATTACCTGAGCAAGCCCCTGAATATGCGCGACTTCACGTCGCTGCTAGGGCTTGCCAGTCCGGTCGGAAGCGATGGCTGAGCGCCGGGGGAATCTTCCGGGTGTCCAGTCGGGCAAGAGTGTGCAACGATGCCTGGCTTGAACGCTCGTTGCTCGCCCAATCCGCCGCCTTTAAGGACAGAACACGGATGCTCGCCGCCCTCAGACATTACCCTGCCTCAGTCAATCTGCTGTTGTCCTCGTCGCTGTTTCTGACGCTGGGCAGGGCGATCACCCTGCCGTATCTGGTGATTTACCTTTCATCCAGCTTTGTCCTGGGCATCAGTGATATCGGCATGGTGGTCGGCAGTGCGCTGATCGTCGGCTCATTGCTGAGCCTGTACGGCGGCTACCTCACCGACAAACTGTCCAGCTACAAGCTGATCCTGTGTTTCACCGGGTTCTTCGTCACCGGCTTCGTCGGCATGTGCGTGACAAACAAGCTGTGGCTGTTCTTCCTGTTTCTGGTGTCCTTCAACTTCGCCTATTCAGTGATCGACATCGTGGTCAAGGCGGCCTTCGGCAAGCTGCTGCCGGTGGCAGAGCAGAGCAAGGTGTTTTCGGTTCGCTATACGCTGATCAACATCGGTTATGCCGTGGGGCCGTTCATTGGCGCGGGGCTGGCGCACTGGAACATGAAGCTGCCGTTCATGATGTCGGCGCTTCTGGGGCTGGGTTTCTTCGTGGTTTATTCGATTTTCGGCGACCGCAAGCTCAGCTCGGCGGACCCTGCGAACGCGCCGGTATCGTTTTTGGCGGTCGGGCGAATCCTGCTCAAGGACTATCGGCTGGTGTGCTTCACCGTAGGCGGCGTGCTGAGCGCCGTGGTGTTCGGGCAGTTCACGGCGTATATCTCGCAGTACCTGGTGACCACCAGCACCCCGGAATTCACGTATCAGGTCATCAGCTCGGTGGTGGCGGTCAACGCGACGGTGGTCATCTGCCTGCAGTATTTCGTTGGCAAACACATCAGCCATCAGTACCTGAATCAGTGGCTGACGGCAGGTTTCAGCCTGTTTCTGATGGGCGTGGTCGGGTTTGCGCTGTCGACCACGGTGCTGCACTGGTCGCTGGCGGTGGCGATTTTCACCCTTGGCGAAATCATCGTGTTCCCGGCGGAGTACATGTTCATCGACCGCATCGCGCCGACGCACCTGCGCGGCATGTATTACGGCGCGCAGAACTTGTCAAACCTTGGTGGTGCTTTGGGGCCGGTGCTGTGCGGTTTTGCGCTGGCGACGCAGTCAGCGCACTTCATGTTCTATATGCTGGCGGCCTTTATCGTGGCCGGCGGCTGTTTCTACCTGCTGGGCGCTTCCTACTCCCGACGCCACGATCAATCCTCCAGCACGCGGTGATGTTTTGCGATGAGTGTTCTGTCTCCTCTGGATGCCTGGCAACAGGCGGTCGACACGCAGGGTTTTCAGCCGGATGAGGCCCAGCGCCAGGCGGCGCAGAGACTTCAGGCGTGCTGGCAGGCCCTGCGTGACCGCACGTCTCAAGCGCCGGTAAAGGGCGTGTACCTGTGGGGCCCGGTCGGGCGTGGCAAGACCTGGCTCATGGACCGTTTCTACGAAAGCCTGCAGATTCCCGCGCGCCGCCAGCATTTTCATCACTTCATGCGTTGGGTGCATCAGCGGTTGTTCCAGTTGACCGGCATGCCCAAGCCGCTTGAGGTGCTCGCCCGGGAACTCGCTCAGGAAGTGCGCGTGCTGTGTTTCGACGAGCTGTTCGTCAATGACATTGGCGATGCGGTGATTCTGGGCGGTTTGCTAAGGGCCATGTTCGAAGAAGGTGTGGTGCTGGTCTGCACGTCGAACCAACTGCCGGAACAGCTCTATGCGACAGGCCACAATCGCGATCGTTTCGTGCCCGCCATCACGGCAATCAATCACTACATGACCGTGGTCTCCGTGGACGGCGGTGAAGACCATCGCTTGCACCCGGGGCAGGCGCAGCAGCGTTATTGGGTGACGAAAGCGCAGGGCGCCAGCGCCTTGGTCGAAGTCTTCGAGACGCTGAGCAGCGGCGAGTCGGTGTCGATTCAGCCGGTGCCCGTGGGGCGGCGGCATGTGCCGGTGGTGCGTGCTAGCAGGACGGTGGTCTGGTGTCGATATGCCGACCTGTGCGAGCAGCCTCTGGCGGCGATGGACTTCATCGAGCTGTGCGACCGCTACCAGGCGGTGTTACTGAGCGAAGTGCCGGCTTTGAGTGCGCCGCAGCGAGAAGGGCGCATCGCACGCGGCACCGAGGACGGCGTGGAGCAGGTGGTGGCGGGCGACCGTGAACTGCCGCAGTTGTCGCCCTACGATGACGGCGTGCGGCGGTTCATTGCCTTGGTGGACGAGTGTTATGACCGCAAAGTGCCGCTGTATGTCGAGGCGGCCATGCCGATGCAGGAACTGTACACCGAGGGTTACCTGGCCTTTGCCTTTCGCCGGACGCTGAGCCGGTTGCAGGAAATGCAGCTGGCGCGGTTTGGGCATTAAGGCAACCGATGCAATGTACCTCGGGCGATGGAAACCTGTGGGAGCGAATTTATTCGCGAAAGATGCTCCAGACGCCAGACAGCTATCGGCTGTACCGGCCCCTCGCGAATGAATTCGCTGCCACAGCGTTAAACCATCAGCGATGCGCTCATCGCTTGCATCGACGATGTGTTGCGATCAAACGCTGTTACGTCGACTTTGCGCCAACACATGCTTGACGCCTTCACCCATCAGCACCATGACCGCGAGCCAGATCGGCAGGTAGGTCATCCATTCATCCCGCCCGATGGACTCGCCCAGCAGCAGGGCGACACCGACCAGCAGCACCGGCTCAACGTAGCTCAGCAGGCCGAACACGCTGAACGCCAACAGGCGACTGGCCAGGATATAGGCGACGAGGGCCGAAGCGCTGATCGCACCCAGTACCGGAATCAACAGGTAGAAGCGCGGGAACTGTTCGACCACCGCAGGATTGCCCTTGCAGATGAAGAACACGGCCGCTGGCAGGATCAGCAACATGTCCCACCATAGCCCGCCAAGGTTATCGGTCTTGAGTTTGCGCCGCAGGATGAAATACACCGGATACCCCAGGCACACCACCAGGGTTTCCCAGGAAAAACTGCCCAAACGCAGCAGCTCGTTGCCCACGCCGACCAATGCGCAGCACGCGGCGATCTTCTGCAAATGCGAGAGCTGCTCGCCATAGACCAGGCGTCCCGTGAGGATGATCGTCAATGGCAACAGAAAATAGCCCAGCGACACTTCCAGACTGCGCCCGTGCAAGGGCGCCCACAGGAACAGCCACAGTTGCACGCCCATCAGCGATGCCGACAGCGCCATGCCGCCGAGCAGTGCCGGGTTCTGGCGAATGCGTCCGGCCAGCGCGCGGGCCAGGCGCCAGTCGCCACTGGACAGCATGAAGACCGTGACGCAGGGCAGGGTCAGCAGCATGCGCCAGCCGAAGATTTCTTCACCGCTCAACGGTTTGAGCAGCGAGGTGTAGTAGTACATGACCGCAAAGAGGCAGGAGGCCATGACCGATAACGCAACACCCTTGTACACAGGGTCTCCTTGGTTTCGATGCTTGGGGATTTTGAAGGTGCTTACGGCGTCAGACTCTGGCGGCCTGATCGTGGGAAACGGCGCACAGTCTAGCCGAAGGCGCCCCTCTCGTTCGCGCGGAATCTGGTAAACGCCAGATGGGCTGGCAGTAAACGATGCACGTTTGGCAGAGAACGAGACCGCGCGCCGATTGAGGGGCAAACCTTCGTCCCGCAGACTTCTCCTCAACGCGCCACACCGGCGCGATCAATCGAGGAAGACCTCCATGACTCAAGAAATCGCCGGTATCAAGATCCCTGACAGCGCCCTGGCTCGCGCGACCACCGAATACATCCGCGATCAGGAAGACGATCTGCTGTTCAATCACTCCCGCCGTGTTTTTTTGTGGGGCGCGTTGACCGGTGAGCGCAAAGGATTGAAGTACGACGCCGAGCAGTTGTACGTCGGCGCCATGTTCCACGACCTCGGTCTGATGGAAAAACACCGCAGCCCGGACCTGCGCTTCGAAGTGGACGGCGCCAACGCAGCCCGTGCGTTCGCCAAGCCGTTCGGTTTGTCCGAAGGCGATCTGGAGCAAGTGTGGTTGTCGATCGCCCTGCACACCACGCCGGGCGTGCCGGAGCACCTGCGGCCGAACGTGGCACTGGTCACCGCAGGCGTCGCGATGGACGTGCTCGGCATCAATTATGATCAGTTCAGCGACCAGCAGCGTGAAGTCGTGACCCACGCTCACCCGCGTGGTGAAGCCTTCAAGGAATGCATCTTGTGTGCCTTCGCCAACGGCTTCCGTCACAAGCCCGACACCACCTTCGGCACCGTCAACGCCGACGTGCTGGTCGATGAAAACCCGACGTTCAAGCCGCTGAACTTCGTCGAGATCATCCGCACCTCGCCGTGGAAGGCATAAGCCGCACGCCCCGGCAACGCGGTCCAGTGTGGGAGACGTCGGAGGTTACGACGGCAGCGAACGCGGTATGTCAGGCAGTGATGTATTGCCTGACACACCGCATTCGCGACCGTCGTAACCTCCGATTGCTCCTACAGGGGAAATGCATTCTCCCGGCGATGTAGAGGGTGCTTGATCGTTTCCTACGCTCCGCGTGGGAACGCCGCGTTGGACGCTCCGCGTCCGATCTGGGTGACGCGGAGCGTCACAGGATGCGTGCCCACGCAGAGCGTGGGTACGATCAAGCTCAATCGTCGAGATCATTCACATCTCGCCGCGGAAAGCATAAGGCGTACGCCCGGCAACGCGGTCCAGTGTGGGAGACGTCGGAGGTTACGACGGCAGCGAACGCGGTGTGTCAGGCAGTGATGTATTGCCTGACACACCGCATTCGCGACCGTCGTAACCTCCGATTGCTCCTACAGGGGTAATGCAGTCTCCCGGCTATGTCGATCATTGATGTCGTCAGACGACTGAGGCCTTCCTGAGGCTAAATCCACCCACATCCCTTCTTCGGCATTGCGCCAACCTTTGTTAGGCTCTTAGTTTGTCGACCCATGCAGGGCGGCTTTCTCCACCGCCAGACAAGGGAGCAGCAATGACCTCCATCGGCACTGCGGCACCGACCGTGCCAGGACGGCTCGAACAGTTTTCCACCCGCGTCACGTATTTCATCACCGGGTTCAGCATTTCCGCGTGGGCGCCGCTGGTGCCTTATGCCAAGAGCCGCCTGGGCCTGGACGACGCAAGTCTCGGCCTGTTGCTGCTGTGTCTGGGCATCGGCTCGATCATCGCCATGCCACTGGCCGGCGCCATGACTGTGCGTTACGGCTGTCGTCGCATCATCACCGTGGTCGGCAGCATCGCCTGCCTGTGCCTGCCCTTGCTCGCCACACTCGACAACGTGCCATTGATGGTGGCGGTCCTTTTTATCTACGGCGCCAGCATGGGCGCGCTGGGGTGTGTCACCAACATTCAAGCCATCATCGTCGAGCGCGCCAGTGGCAAGACCATGATGTCGGGCTTTCACGGGCTGTTCAGTTGTGGGGGCATCGTGGGGGCGGCAGGTGTTTCTGCGCTGCTGAGCATGGGCGTGTGGCCGTGGCTGACCGTTTCGCTGGTGTCGGTGTTCATCGCCCTGGCCTTGTACAAGGCTCGCCCGAACATGCTCGGTTACGGCAGTGAAGCGGGCGGTCCGGCGTTCGCCATTCCCCATGGCGTGGTGCTGTTCATCGGTCTGATGTGCTTTACCGTCTTCCTCACCGAAGGCGCGATGCTCGACTGGAGCGCCGTGTTTCTAAGCGCCCGGCACGGTGTCGAGCCGTCATACGCCGGTTTTGGCTATGCGGTGTTTGCGCTGGCGATGGCCATCGGACGCTTGTGCGGCGACCCGATCGTGCGTCGATTGGGCGTGCACAAGATCATTCTGTTCGGTGGGTTGTGCGCAGCGGTCGGCATGACAGTCGCCACACTGGTTCCCTATTGGCAAGCGGCCTTGGCCGGTTACGCGCTCGTGGGGCTGGGTTGCTCCAACATCGTGCCGGTGTTCTACAGCGCGGTGGGCCGGCAGAAAACCATGCCCGAGAACGTCGCCGTTCCGGCCATCACCACGCTGGGTTACATCGGTATCCTGATGGGCCCGGCCGGTATCGGGTTCGTCGCCCACCTCAGCAGCCTCGGCGCGGCGTTTCTGATCATCGCCGTGATGCTGCTGGGTGTGGCGATCAGCGGTCGCTATCTGAAGGTGTAGCGATTACAACGTACGCGCGGTCCCTGACAGACGGATTGAACTGCCGGGTTCAGGACTGAACTCGGCTCGAATCCGCGAGCGGCTGCCCATGTCTTCGCCCTGCACGATGTCGATGACGCCGCCATGGTCCCAGCCAATGTCACGCAAATAACCGGCGAACGCCGCGCTCGATGCACCCGTGGCAGGGTCTTCATAGACGCCGCCAAAGGCAAATGGATTGCGCGTGTGGAAGAGGCGAGGGGATTCGGCGAACACCAGCAATATCGTCACCCAACCTTCATGCACCATCAACTCACGGCCCGTCGCGAAGTCATAGCGCATGTTCCTGAGCGTGTCCCGACGATTCACGGCGAGCACCAGGTGCTGCGCGCCGCCATTGATAAGCGCAGGCGGAATACGCAAGTCGATGTCTTCGGCTTGCAGGTCAAACAGTGACATAGCCTGACTGAGCCGTTCGCGGCTGACAGGTCTGCTGAAGGTCGGTGGGGATTGCAGCGCGGCAGAGGTCAATGCGCCGTGCCTGTGTCCTTCGACGCTGATCTGCGCTTCGTTCAGGAAAAGCTTGAAAAGGCCTTCGCCAAACCGGCCCGCCAGCGCTGCGCCCAAGGCGATGGTGGCGTGACCGCAGAACGGTACTTCGGCTTCGGGGGAGAAATAGCGCACACGAAAACCGTCACCTTGCGGCACCGCGAAGGCCGTTTCCGAATAGCCGACTTCGGCGGCCACCCGCTGCATGATCGCGTCGTCAGGAAAGATTTCGCCGATCCAGACCCCAGCCGGATTACCGCCTTGGTCAGCGTCGGAAAAGGCCGCAAGCCTGAGGATGTCCATTGTCATGTTCGAGTGCTCATTGCGCAGTGGGGAAGTGGCGCAATTGTTATCGAAGCACAGCAGTGGGCACCAACCAAAAGTGCTTATGCGTGGGATTCAACGGGTTGATGCACGCTGCGAATGGACGACGTGCATCCCTTAGTGGTCCGGCTTGCCGGCGTGAGCCCCCTGGAGGACGTCACCGCCGGCAAGCCGGACCGCTGCGGCAAAGGTTTTCCAGCGCAATCGATCAGGCCGGAACCATCGCAAAGCCCACACCGAAGCGGTTCCAGGCATTGATGGTGGCGATCGCCAGGGTGATGTTGGCGACGTCCGCTTCGCTGTAATGCTCAAGCAGGGCTTCGTATTGATCCTGCGGCGCGTGATGGATCGACAACTGCGTCAGGCTTTCTACCCACGCCAGTACCGCCTTCTCTTTGTCGGTGAAGAACGTGGTTTCTGCCCAAACGCTCAGAGTCTGCAGGCGGGCTTCGGTTTCACCGGCTTTGCGGGCGTCATTGGCGTGCATGTTGACGCAGTAGGCGCAGCCATTGATCTGCGAAGCGCGCAGACGGATCAGTTCCAGCAGGGAGCTGTCCAGGCCTGATTTGGCCAGGGCGGCTTCCAGCCCGACCATGGCTTTGTAGGCTTCTGGCGATTTCTGTGCCCAGGAAATTCTTTTGTTCATGTGTGTGCTCCGATGAGTCAGTGGGAAATTCGTTGGCTGTGGCACTACATTACGCTTGAGCTCACGATGGCCGAATAGCCAATGGATCAGGATTTTTGGAGACCAATTGCCGAGGTTTTCCAGGATTGGTCTACCGCTTCGCGCATTTGCGTCATGGCCTGCGAACACGCTTCATGAACGGCGCGGCCACGCTTTGCGCCTTGCCGCTCTGGCTCAGCGATCTAGGCTATGCGCCAACAATCACAAGGAGTCATCCATGTTTGCCGGATTTCAGAAAGACCAGCGCCTGGTCAACGGTGTCCAGATCAGCTATCGCATCGGCGGGACCGGGCCAGGCCTGTTGCTGCTTCATGGTCACCCGCAGACCCACGTCATCTGGCACAAGATTGCCGAGCGCCTGAGCCAGCACTTCACGGTGGTGGCCGCTGATTTGCGCGGTTATGGCGACAGCAGCAAGCCGCCTGCGACGCCAGACCATTCCAGTTATTCCAAGCGCGAGATGGGCCGCGACATGGTCGAGTTGATGCGCGAACTGGGCCTGTCGACGTTCTCCATCCTGGCCCATGATCGCGGCGCCCGCGTTGCGCATCGGCTGGCGCTGGATCATCCGCAGACCGTGACGCGCATGGCCCTGCTCGACATCGCGCCGACGCTGGCGATGTACAGCCAGACCAATGAGGCCTTTGCCCGTGCTTATTGGCACTGGTTTTTCCTGATCCGTCCGGCCCCTTTGCCGGAAATGTTGCTGGAGGCCAGTCCGGAGCAGTACCTGCGCAGTGTCATGGGCAGTCGTAGCGCAGGGCTGACGCCTTTCACCGACGAAGCCTTCGCCGAGTACCTGCGGTGCGCAAGCCTGCCAGGGGCCGCGCGTGGTGTGTGCGAAGACTATCGCGCCAGCGCCAGCATCGACCTGGAACATGATCGGGCGGACATCGAGGCCGGTCATCACCTGACGTTGCCGTTACTGGTCTTGTGGGGCAGCGAGGGCACGGTCGGCAAATGTTTCGAGCCGCTGAAGGAGTGGCAGAACGTCGCCACCGACGTGCGCGGCAAAGCGCTGCCGGGTGGTCATTACCTGGCCGAGGAGATTCCGGAGGAATTGCTGGCAGAGGTTTTACCGTTTTTATCCTGAGGCCAGGCGGGGCTTGACTCGAACGCTGTCCGCCCAGTGGGAGCGAATTCATTCGCGATGGGCCAGTGCAACCGGTGCATCTCTATCGGCTGAACTGTTTTTCGCGAATGAATTCGCTCCCACAAGGGGATGTGTGCTCTTCACTTTTTTTAGCGATCAGCCTGAACGGTCTGATGCGGTTTGGCCACAACCCGCTCACGCACCTTGTCCCACGCCATGTTGAACAGCATTGTGTAGGGCAGGAACAACAGCAGCAGTCCGACATCCAGCAGGAAGGCCTCCCACAGGCTGATCGACAGCCACCACGCCGCCAGCGGCACGACCGCCACGATCAAACCGGTTTCGAACGCAATGGCGTGCAGCGCGCGGGCCTTCACGGTCATGGCAAAGCCGAGTCGCGCCCGCAGTCGGTCGAAGCCTGCGTTGAAGATCATGTTCCACAGCATCGCCACCGTGGAAATCATCACCGTCATCGCGCCCATTTTGCCGAGGGACTGACCGAGGACCCACGCCAGTCCCGGGGCGAACAGCAGTACGCCGATGAGTTCGAACACCAGCGCATGCAGCGCGCGTTCTTTTACGGATTTCGCAGGGACAGCCGACTTCGCGGCCTTCTCCTTGGACAGGACGTTAACAGGCATGACACGTTCACTTTGTTACGGGCAGGCGTGCATTGTCTCTGGGCGATGCACTAAAGTGAAAATCGTTGCCATCGGAAAAACCGATGGATGAAAGAGCGAGTGTGAGCATGAGCTATTCACCCGAAGCGCTGGAAGCGTTTTCCCAAGTCCTGGCCCTGGGGTCGTTCAGCGCGGCGGCGCGTCGTCTCGGCAAGAGCCAGTCGACCATCAGCGAAGCCATCTCACGGCTGGAAATCGATCTGGGCGTCACGCTTTTCGACCGGTCGTCCAAACACCCGACGCTGACCGAAGCGGGCAGGGCGCTGCAAGGGCGAATTGAAGAGCTGCTGGCCGCATCCGACAAGCTGCGCCGCGCCGCCGGCCGACTGGTTGAAGGGATGGAGCCGCGCTTGACCCTGGTGTTATCGGACGCCAACCAGTTTGCCGAATTCGAGGCGCGCATGGCCGAGCTCGATCAACGTTTTCCCGAGATTGAACTGGAGTGCGTGTTTGCCGAACACGGCGATGCGATCAACCTGATCCAGAGCGGTCGGGCCTCGCTCGGGCTGCTGTCGGCGCAGGCGAGTTACCCGCCGGAAGTGGGTTACGCGACCATCGCCGAGCGTGCCGATTTCGGTCTGTTCGTGTCGCACACGCATCCGCTGGCCTCTGAGCCGGCGGTCGATTACCACAGGCTTGCGCAGCATCGCGCGCTGCGTTTGAACACCATCGTCGATGAAAGTGTTCCCACCAATGACCTGCCCAGCGGTGCACGCCGCAGCTGGTCGGCGCCCAACTACCTGTTGTTGATGGACATGGCGGTGTTTGGTTTTGGCTGGTCGGCCCTGCCGCGCTGGCTGGTGCGGGGTTATGCGCAGGGGCGGCTCAAGGAGCTGCAGGTGCCGGGATGGCCGCGCAGTTCGGCGGTGGATGTGATCTGGTCGCGGCAAAAGAGCCTGGGGCCTGCGGGCGCTTGGTTGCTGGATACGTTGCTGGAGGGGCGAGGAGATTATTAGCGGACCGCTCGCAGGAAACGCTGGTCCGGCATTTCCTGCGAGCGTTCTTGGTCGCGCGATGATTACGCCGGGAACCTCAGCGCGTTGGTCAGATCACCCATCGGCGCCTGGCCGCGAGCGATCATGGCATTGTCGCGCTCGACGATGCCGTCGAGCTTTTCCAGCCCGTGAACGCGGGTGATCAGGCGCAGGATCGAGGCCGTGTCGTAAACGGTGTGGTCCACCGTGCCTTTACGGGCAAACGGCGAAATCACGATGGCCGGAACGCGTGTACCTGGGCCCCAGCGGTCACCTTTGGGCGGCGCCACGTGATCCCACCAGCCGCCGTTTTCATCGACGGTGATGACGATCACCATGTTTTCCCATTGCGGACTGTTGCGCAGCATCTTCACGGCGCGGTCGATGTGTCGGTCACCGGCGGCGACGTCGGCGTAACCGGCATGCATGTTCAGGTTGCCCTGAGGTTTGTAGAAGGTCACCGCAGGCAGTTTGCCCGCTTCGACGTCGGCAAAGAATTTATTGGTGCCTGAATCGTCCCCCAGGCCGCCGTCGCGCAGACGCTTATTGCGTTCAGCAGCGTTTTGCGGACCTTGCTGCTTGAAATAGTTGAAGGGCTGATGGTGGTACTGAAAGTTCGGGATCTTGGGGATGCCCGCCGAGTCCTTGTACTCGTCCAGCGTGACCTGCCACGCACCGGCGTACCACGCCCAGTCGATGTTCTTCTTCGACAGCTTGTCGCCGATGTGTTCATGGGTCTGCGGCACCAGCACGTTGGCCAGGTTGGGTTGTGAATAGTCCGGTTTTTCTTTGTCACGCAGCCAGGTTGGCCAGTACGGCGGTGCCATGGTGTTCACCGCGTAACCGTCTGGGGTCAGCAGGCTGGGGCCGAATTGCGGCGGGCCGTCCATGGCGCTGGCCGGGGATTTTTCCAGCGGCTTGAGGCGGAATTCCAGCGGGTCGCTGCTTTCCAGCGTGGCAATCTGCGACTTGGCGGGCGAGTTGGCCGCGTCTGGGTAGAACGGCACTTTGGCGGACACCAGGTACTGGTGATTAAGGAAGGAGCCGCCGAAAGCGCCCTGGAAGAAGTTGTCGCAGAGCACGAACTCCTTGGCGACGTCCCACAAGCGGAGGGAATACTGGGTCTGTGCGTAATGACCCATGGTCAGGCTGCCGGAGTCGGCCCACGCCACGAAGCCGTCATTTTTGCCGCCATTGATCTGCATCTGATTCTGATAGAACACGTGCCACAGGTCGCGGGTGACCACGTTCAAGGGCAGGTCTTCGCCACTCGGGCCTTTGAGGGCATACGGCGCGTTCGGCAGGTTTTCCTGATACTGCAGGCCGGTGGCGTAGGTCACGCCATCGACGCTCTGCGGGCCGATCTGGCAGACACCGCCCCAGCATTGCGGCAGCTTCTCAAGCACAGAACCATTGCGGTCGCGCTGCCGGTATTCCTCGGGCTTTACCGCAGACAAGGGTTTTTCCACGCCGGGGAAGTTGGCGAACAGGTTATTGAAGCTGCGGTTTTCGCCGTAGATCACCACGATGGTCTTGACGTTGTCCTGCAGCGCCTTGTCCAGTTCAGGACCACTGAGCGTGGTTTCAAGGGCGGTGGACTTGCCATCGCCCGGCGTCTCGCTGGCGGCCACGACGCCACTCAAGGTGGCGCCAGCGCCCAGCACGGCGACGCCACCGAGGAAACGACGGCGGCTGGTATCGGCGGGGGAATCAACAGAGTGATCGGCAGCGGACGGCTTGTTGGGGTCTTGTTGTTTGTCGCTCATCACGGCTCCTGATGCGGGATTCGAGGTGTTACCAATTATGTCGACGGAGCCTAATCCTGCAATGTGACATTAATGCGACAGCTTGAAACACTGAGTCTAGAGCAGTCGATGGAAGGAGCAGCGAGGGTCCCGAGCCTTGGGACCGGAGGTCAAGGCGCCGCCGCAGGTCGATCCGCTGGAAGCCCCGACACCGTGTTGTAGCGGCTCATGATCCGGTCGATCTCGCCCGACATGCGCATTCTCAGCAAGATCCGCATCAGGCGTTGCGCGGGAATTTGCGTGTCGTTACGTACGATGCAACCCACCGGCTGTTCGTCGATGACGGCGATACCACGCAGTTTCTGATCGTCGGGCAGGTTGCGATTGAACCAGTCCAGCGACCATTGATTGCCTACGGCGTAGCGGTAGCGGTGGACTTGCAGTTTCTGCAGCACCTGGACTTCGCTGCGCGCGTCATCACGCTTCAATCGATGGCTGTCGAAGGCGGTTTGCAGGGTAGGGTAGACGTAGCCGAGCACGGTGCCGATGGTTTCGTCGACGAGGGAATCCGGCGCTCTGGGCGTCGGATTATCCGGTGTGCTGATCAAAAGATCGCGCTGGATCAGCAGCGGCAAGCTCCAGGTGTAGTCGCCGGAGAGGTTGGGCATCCACGATTGCGCGGCATAGCAGCGCACGTTGATGGCGCCGCGCTCCAGCGTGCGTTGCACCCGCTGGATCGGCACCACGCGATACTCCGCCGACAGGTTTGCCTGCGCCGCCATGCTTTGCATGATGTCGAAGATGATGCCGCCAGTGGGTTGATGGTCGTCGAGCTGCACCAGCGGCATCGACCACGCATCGGCGATGGAAAACCGTAACGGTGTTTCCTGCGCTGTGACGAACCCACTCATTAGCAAAAAAGCGCTCAATGTCAGCAACCGCATGAGGTCCCTCGGTGTGAGCCGAATGCTATGGGGCAGTGATGGCAGTCTAGCGGCAGATTGTTTATATGCGCGCGTTCATATTGCCCGGATGCAATTTTGGCCCCGCTCCGCTAGCATTAGCGGTCTTCCGCAACCCAGTCGCGACGGTTTTCAATGAGTTATCAGGTTCTTGCACGTAAATGGCGTCCGCGCTCGTTCCGCGAAATGGTCGGCCAGACCCATGTGCTCAAGGCCTTGATCAACGCGCTGGACAGCCAGCGCCTGCACCATGCCTATTTATTCACCGGCACGCGCGGTGTCGGCAAGACCACCATCGCGCGAATCATCGCTAAATGTCTGAACTGTGAAACCGGTATTACTTCCTCGCCCTGTGGCGAATGTTCGGTGTGCCGCGAGATTGACGAAGGTCGCTTCGTCGACCTGATCGAAATTGACGCCGCGAGCCGCACCAAGGTCGAAGATACCCGCGAGCTGCTGGATAACGTGCAGTACGCGCCCAGCCGTGGCCGCTTCAAGGTCTACCTGATCGACGAAGTGCACATGCTGTCCAGCCACTCGTTCAACGCCTTGCTGAAAACGCTGGAAGAGCCGCCGCCCTACGTCAAGTTCATCCTGGCGACCACCGATCCGCAGAAGCTGCCGGCGACCATTCTGTCCCGTTGCCTGCAGTTCTCCCTGAAAAACATGACGCCTGAGCGCGTGGTCGAGCACCTGACCCACGTACTGGGCGCCGAAAACATTCCGTTCGAAGACGATGCGCTGTGGCTGCTCGGTCGTGCCGCTGACGGCTCGATGCGGGACGCCATGAGCCTGACCGACCAGGCGATTGCTTTCGGCGAAGGCAAGGTGCTGGCCGCCGATGTACGGGCGATGCTCGGCACGCTGGATCACGGTCAGGTGTATGACGTGCTGACTGCACTCATCGACGGCGACGCGCGTTCCTTGCTGGAAGCTGTGCGCCATCTGGCTGAACAAGGCCCTGACTGGAGCGGCGTGCTCTCGGAAATCCTCAACGTGTTGCACCGTGTTGCGATTGCGCAGGCTTTGCCTGAAGGCGTCGACAACGGTCACGGCGACCGGGATCGCGTACTGGCGCTGGCCCAGGCATTGCCGGCCGAGGACGTGCAGTTTTATTACCAGATGGGCCTGATCGGTCGTCGCGACCTGCCTCTGGCGCCGGACCCGCGCGGCGGGTTTGAAATGGTCCTGTTGCGCATGTTGGCATTCCGCCCGGCCGACAGCGATAACGCGCCGAGACAGCCGTTAAAGTCACTGGGGATCAACCCGGCCACGGTTGATTCCCAGACAACGGTGGCCGGTGCAGCGCCTGTTGCGCCGACACCTGCACCGGTTCCGGCAGCAACAGCGCCTGCTCCTGTTCTGGAAAAGCCTGCACCCGTGACGCCGCCCGCGCCCGCTTATGCGCCTGCGCCTGTCGCTGAGCCGGTCGCTGCGCCTGCGCCGGTCGAAGAAGAAGTGGACCTGCCCTGGAACGAACCTAAAGCGGCGTCGCCGATCAGCGAGCCTGAGCCTGAGCCAGAACCGGTCCCTGCATCTGTTGCGGAGGACATTCCCGAGCCTGTTCTCGACACCGTGGCCGAGCAGCCCGAGCTGACGCCCATGCCGACGCCCGCGCCTGCGAGCCCGGTGCCGGATGCGCCGGAAGTCGAATCACAGGAACACATTCAGGCGGCCGCCGAGGTCGTCACCCCGGCGATGCTTGAGCATGTGCCTGACGCCGTGCCGTATGTGCCTGCGCCCATGGAGCGTGACGACGAACCGCCACCCGACGACGATTATTACGAGCCGGACGTGGACATCGATCCGGCGTCGTTCGCCTATCTCGACGACCTGGCCCACGACACGGCCGAGGCGGTGGAGAAAGAGCCTGAATTGTTGCCAGCTGCGAAGCCTGCGACCGGCCTTGCCGCCGACTGGCTCGACCTGTTCCCGAAACTGCCGATTTCCGGCATGACCGGCAGTATTGCCGCCAACTGCACCTTGATTTCGGTAGACGGCGACAACTGGTTGCTGCACCTGGACCCGGCCCACAGCGCGCTTTTCAACTCCACGCAGCAGCGCCGACTGAACGATGCGCTGAACCAATACCATGAACGCACCCTCAATCTGAGTATCGAGCTGATCAAGCCCGAGCAGGAAACCCCGGCTCAGGCGGCGGCGCGGCGGCGTGCCGATCGCCAGCGTCAGGCCGAGGCGTCGATTCACGCCGATCCGTTCATCCAGCAAATGCTCGAACAGTTTGGCGCCAGGATCCGTGAGGATACGATTGCCCCCGTGGATGCTCCCGCTGTACAGACCCCTTAATGACCACAAGGCGCTAAGCTGATTTAGCGCCGCGCAACGACCCCATCGACTTTCGAGGAGAATTCCCATGATGAAAGGTGGCATGGCTGGCCTGATGAAGCAGGCCCAGCAGATGCAGGAAAAAATGGCCAAGATGCAGGAAGAACTGGCCAATGCCGAAGTGACCGGCCAATCGGGCGCTGGCCTGGTGAGCGTGGTGATGACCGGTCGTCACGACGTCAAGCGCGTCAGCCTGGACGACAGCCTGATGCAGGAAGACAAGGAAATCCTTGAAGACCTGATCGCCGCCGCCGTCAACGACGCCGTGCGCAAGATCGAAGCGGCCAGCCAGGAAAAAACCGCCAGCATGACCGCTGGCATGCAACTGCCGCCAGGCATGAAGCTGCCGTTCTGATCGAGCGGGTTTGCTGCACCCAAATGCCAGGCCAAGTGCCTGGCATTTTTGTAAGCGTTTCTGGACGACCGACGGATACTCGCCGGGCGGCGCAAGCCCTGAGGGAGCGCATTTATTCGCGATTGGCCAGCCGCCTCGACACATTCCTGTCACCTGAACCACTTTTTCGCGAATGAATTCGCTCCCACATTAGTCAAGCGTCTGATCTGTGATGGCTGAGTCGATTTCATGGATGCCTTTGTCGTCAAGCCTCGCTGCTACGGGTTACCCCTTTCGACGCCTGGGGTGTTTTCTGCGTTCATTACGCGTTTCATACTACCCGCCACATCCAACCGAACCCCTTCTGTACGACACGGTCTGCTTTCTACAGCCTGTCACTCATCGATAAAGGAACCGCTCCGATGTCGCAAGAATTGATCCTCAACCAGCGTGTCGTCCTGGCCTCCCGACCCCAAGGTTCGCCAACGCCGGAGAATTTTCGGCTTGAGCGCGAGGCATTGCCTGACCTGAAGGACGGCCAGGTTCAACTGCGCACGCTGTATCTTTCCCTCGACCCGTACATGCGCGGTCGCATGAGTGACGCGCCGTCCTACGCGCCGCCCGTGGAAATCGACGCCGTTATGGAGGGCGGGGCAGTCAGCGTGGTCGAGCAATCGCGCAACCCGGCGTTCAAGGAAGGCGATCTGGTGGTCGGGCAAACCGGCTGGCAGACCCACAGTATTTCCGATGGCAAGAACCTGATGCAGGTGCCCAAAGACCTGCCGAGCCCGTCGATGGCCGTGGGCGTGCTCGGCATGCCGGGCATCACCGGTTACATGGGCTTGATGAACATCGGCCAGCCCAAGGCCGGCGAAACCCTGGTGGTCGCTGCGGCGTCCGGCGCGGTTGGCTCGGTGGTCGGGCAAGTCGCCAAGCTGCACGGTCTGCGCGTGGTCGGGATCGCGGGTGGTATCGACAAATGTCGCTACGTGATGGACGAGCTGGGCTTTGACGCCTGTATCGATCACAAGAGCGAGCATTTTGCCGAGCAGTTGAGCGAGGCCTGTCCCAGCGGCATCGACATCTATTTCGAACTGGTTGGCGGCAAGGTCTTCGAAGCGGTACTGCCACTGCTCAACCAGCACGCTCGCATACCGCTGTGCGGCCTGATCGCTCAGTACAACGCCCAGCGTCTGCCCGACGGACCGAATTACCTGCCGCTGCTGATGCGCACGCTGTTGACCAAGCGCGCGAAGATTCAGGGCTTTATCGTCTACGAGGAGTACTACCACCGCCTGGAAGAATTCATGCAGGCCATGGTGCCGTTGGTGAAAGACGGCAAGGTGAAATTCCGCGAAGACGTGGTCGATGGCCTGGAACATGCGCCGGATGCCTTCATCGGCATGCTCGAAGGCAAGAACTTCGGCAAGCTGGTGGTGAAGGTGTCGTAAGCGTGATTTGACGCTCACCGGAGGCGCGGGTATAAACCGCGTCTCGTGTATTTGTCGGACCTTTCCCCAATGAGCTTCAGCCCACTGATTCGCCAGTTGATCGACTCCCTGCGCATTCTGCCCGGCGTCGGTCAGAAAACCGCTCAGCGCATGGCGTTGCAGTTGCTTGAGCGCGATCGCAGCGGTGGCTCACGCCTGGCTCAGGCGCTGAGTCAGGCCATGGAAGGCGTCGGACACTGCAAACAATGCCGCACCCTCACCGAAGAAGAACTCTGCCCTCAGTGTTCCGATGTGCGTCGGGATGACACGCTGCTGTGCGTGGTGGAAGGCCCGATGGACGTGTATGCCGTCGAGCAGACGGGCTATCGCGGTCGCTATTTCGTGCTCAAGGGCCATCTGTCGCCGCTCGATGGCCTCGGGCCTGAGGCCATTGGTATTCCGCAACTGATGGCGCGGATCGAAGAGCAGGGCACGTTCACCGAAGTGATCCTGGCGACTAACCCGACCGTGGAAGGTGAGGCCACCGCGCATTACATCGCCCAGTTGCTCAACAACAAGGGCCTGATCACCTCACGGATTGCCCACGGCGTGCCGTTGGGTGGGGAGCTGGAACTGGTGGACGGTGGCACGCTGGCGCATTCGTTCGCCGGGCGCAAGCCGATACAGCTTTGAGGTTTTGCCAAGCACTGTAGGACTCGGCTTGCTGGCGAAGGTCTCGGGTCAGCCACATGCAGAGTGAATGACGCACCGATGTCGCGGGCAAGCCGGCTCTTACAGTTGAGGCCGCTTGGTGTGGCGGGCTTATTTATCGGTCAACGCAAACTGCGTCAGGCAGAACGTCGGGATTTCCATGTCTTGCAGGCGCTGCGAGCCGCCCAGTTCAGGCAGGTCGATGATGGCGGCCGCTTCGTGCACCTTCGCGCCCATGCGGCGGATGAGGTTGGCGGCTGCGATCAGCGTGCCGCCCGTGGCGATCAGGTCATCGAACATCACCACCGAGTCGCCGTCGCACAGGCTGTCGGCGTGGACTTCCAGAAACGCTTCGCCGTATTCGGTCTGATAACCCTCGGCCAGCACGTCTGCGGGCAGCTTGCCCTGTTTGCGGAACAGCACCAGAGGTTTGTTGAGCTCGTAGGCGATGATCGAGCCGATCAGAAATCCGCGTGCATCCATGGCACCCACGTGGGTGAAATACGAATCGATGTAACGCTGCACGAAGCTGTCCATCACCAGGCGCAACGCCTTGGGCGATTGAAACAGTGGGGTGATGTCGCGAAAAATGACGCCAGGCTTGGGAAAGTCCACCACCGGGCGGATCAGGGATTTGAAGCTGAATTCGTCGAAAATCATCGAAGGGTCTCGGGCAGGCAATACACGCAAAGAGCGTAGTTTAAGCCTGCCCGGTCTGTGCCGCCATCAGCTTTCCAGCGAACCGCCCGCCAGCGCGCACAGCTGGATGGGGTCAAGAATGTGAATTTCCTTGCCTTCGGCGGCGATCAGCGCGTTCTGCTGAAAGCGGGTGAACACCCGGGACACGGTCTCCACCGCCAGCCCCAGGTAATTGCCGATTTCGTTGCGCGACATGCTCAGGCGGAACTGATTGGCTGAAAAGCCGCGCGCCCGGAAACGGGCAGACAGGTTGACCAGAAAGGTCGCAATGCGCTCGTCTGCGGTTTTCTTCGACAGCAACAGCATCATTTGCTGGTCGTCGCGGATCTCGCGGCTCATGACGCGCATCAGCTGACGACGCAGTTGCGGCAATTGCACCGACAACTCATCCAGACGCTCGAAGGGGATTTCACACACCGAGGTGGTTTCCATGGCTTGGGCGGAGACCGGATAAGCCTCTGCGTCCATGCCTGACAATCCGACCAGTTCACTGGGCAGATGGAAGCCGGTGAGCTGTTCTTCACCGCCGTCGCTCAAGCTGAAGGTCTTCAGCGCGCCGGACCGCACGGCATACACCGAATCGAAGGTGTCGCCCTGGCGAAACAGGAACTCGCCTTTTTTCAGGGGACGGCCACGTTTGACGATCTCGTCGAGTGCATCCATGTCTTCAAGGTTCAATGAAAGCGGGAGGCACAACGGGGCCAGGCTGCAATCCTTGCAGTGAGCCTGGGTATGAGCGCGCATCTTTACTGGCTCAGACATCGGGTAATTCCTTGTAATAAAACACACATAAGTCGTAAGGGTAACCCAAGGGTCAAGGCCTCGACTAGCACGCGCCCTCCATGGCGTGAAATGAATTCCTGCTGCTACTACGGAAATGTCCTAGATCACTCGCGAAAACCGCTGACGGTTCTGCACACTCATATAAGCGTCGAAGACCATACAGATCGAGCGCACCAACAAGCGGCCGGCCGGGGTGACGCGGATGCCGTTGCTGTCCAGGTGAATCAGTCCGTCTTTGGCCATCTGCAGCAACCTGGGCCAGATTTCGCTGAAATAGCTACGGAAATCGATACCGAATGCTTCGTTGATCGGGCCGAAATCGAGCGAGCAGTGACAGATCAACTGCTGAATGACCGCGCGCCGTATGCGGTCGTCATCGTTGCAGATCAACCCGCGTTTAGTCGCCAGTTGATCGCTGGCGATCAGGTTCTGATAGTCGTTGAGGTCGTTGCTGTTCTGCGCATACAGATCGCCGATCTGGCTGATCGCCGAGACTCCCAGGCCGATCAGGTCGCAATGGCCGTGGGTGGTGTAACCCTGGAAGTTGCGCTGCAGCGTGCCTTCTTCCTGAGCAATGGCCAGGTCGTCATCGGGCAGAGCGAAGTGGTCCATGCCGATGTAGCGGTAGCCGGCCCCGGTCAGCTGCTCGATGGTGCGCTGCAGCATCTGCAGTTTGTGTTCGGCGCTGGGCAACTGCGCCGTGTCGATACGCCGCTGGGGCATGAAGCGTTCGGGCAGGTGAGCGTAATTGAAAACTGACAGACGATCAGGCTGCAGGGCAATGACTTCGTCGACCGTGCGCGCGAAACCCTCGGGTGTCTGCAGTGGCAGTCCGTAGATGAGGTCGATGTTCACCGAGCGAAATTGCAGCGTGCGGGCGGCTTCGACGATCGCGCGGGTTTCATCCAGGCTTTGAAGCCGGTTGATAGCCCGCTGCACCAGCGGATCGAGGTCTTGCACGCCAAGGCTGACACGGTTGAAGCCCAGTTCACGCAGCAGGCCCATGGTCGACCAGTCGGCCTCGCGCGGGTCGATCTCGATGCCGTAGTCGCCGGAGTGATCGTCCAGCAGGGTGAAGTGTTGGCGCAGGTGCGCGATCAACTCACGCAATTCGACATGGCTGAGAAAGGTCGGCGTGCCGCCACCGAAATGCAGTTGCTCAACCACCTGACGACCGTCGACATGGCGAGCGATCGTCTGGATCTCCTGTTTCAGTCGCTGCAAATAGGCCTGAGCGCGGCTGCGATCCTTGGTGATGACCTTGTTGCAGGCGCAGTAGTAGCAAATGTTGGCGCAGAACGGGATGTGCACGTACAGGGACAAGGGACGCACGGTCTTGCGGCTTTCACGCAGCGCATGCAACAGATCGAACGCACCCACCTGCGTATGAAACTGCACCGCAGTGGGATAGGACGTGTAACGCGGTCCTGTCAGGTCGTAGCGGCGGATGAGGTCAGAGTCCCAACGAAGGTCGTCGAGCATGCGGGCATTCCCGAAAAGGCTGGCGGTGAAGGCAGTTTAGGGAGAGCGGATCGGGCCACTATTGACCTGGATCAATGGATGGCCGACATCCTCAGTGGGAGCGAATTCATTCGCGAAAGGTAGGGTAGGCGACAGAGGTCCAGCGACCCCATCCTGCCAATCGCGAATGAATTCGCTCCTACAGGAAGCTAACGCGCCCGACGGGTGGGTTAATGTTCAGTGCCCCATCAACCAGTGCTGATGCGGGCCGGGCAGGGTCCACAGGCCAAAAAGAATCACCAACAACCCACCGGCGACTCGCACGCCTCGTTTACGCAGCAGGGCCGTGGTGCGTTCGGCGGCAAGCCCCGTGGCGATCAGGACAGGCCAGGTGCCGATCCCGAACGCCAGCATCAACAGCGCGCTGTGAAGCGCGTTGCCCTGACTCGCCGACCAGAGCAGGGTGCTGTAGACCAGTCCGCAGGGCAACCAGCCCCACAATCCGCCGAGCAGCAACGCGCGAGGCAGGCTCGACACCGGCAGCAGTCGGCTGGCAACCGGCTGAATGTACCGCCAGAGCCAGCGTCCCAACCCTTCAATGCGCGTCAGACCGCTCCACCATCCCGCTAGGTACAGGCCCATGGTGATCAACAACACGGCAGCCATCACACGGAGCACCATTGCGCCGGGGCTGTTGGCGAGCGCCCATCCCGCCAGGCCAATCAGCAATCCCGCGCCGGCATAACTGAAAATGCGCCCGACGTTGTAGGCCAGCAACAGGCGAAAGCGTCGGCTGCGTTGCTCTTTGGGGATCGCCATGGTCAACGCCCCCATCAGGCCGCCGCACATGCCCAGGCAATGCCCGCCGCCGAGCAGGCCGAGGATCAGAGCCGAGAGCAGTTGGGGGAGGAGATCAGGCATGGTGGTGACCCGGTGCCGTGATGGCGGCCGCCGGGGCCTCTTCGTGAGCAAGCTCACTCCCACAGGGGAAGGGTGTCGAGTCGTGAACAGGCGTGAAGATCATTGTCCGTAATGGGTTTCCATGATCGACAAGCTCCGGCGAATAAAGGTCTGACGTCGAAAAACGGGTCCCCTGTGGGAGCGAGCTTGCTCGCGAAGAGGCCAGCCGATGCACCGTTAATTGTGGATTCATCACCCGATGTTCTTCTCGTCCGCTTGCTGCCCGCTTTTTCCCGACGCCTCATCCACCCCGGCTTTGTGCCCCGGATCCTGATCATCGAACAGAATGCTGTGCGCCGGACCGTCGAGGTCATCGTACTGACCGCTGTCGACTGCCCAGAAGAACACGTAGATCGCCACCGCCACGATCAGCAGGGCCACCGGGATCATGATGTAAAGCGCGGGCATTGAGCCTCCGAAATCCAGGGCGTGTGCAGAGAAAACGCGTTCATGCCGGCAATGGCCGGTGGCTGTTGACCAACGCAGGCGTGGCCTCATCGACCTTCATGCGCGTCAGACGCAGCGCATTCAGTACAACGATCAGCGAACTGACGGACATGCCCGCGGCCGCCCACAGGGGCGTGATCCAGCCCAGCGCGGCGAACGGCAGCATGAGGCCATTGTAAAGCGCAGCCCACCACAGATTTTGCAGGATGACGCGGCGCGTCCGCCGAGCCAGCGTGAACGCCTGAACCAACGCCTGTAAACGATTGGACAGCAGCACCGCGTCGGCAGTTGTTTTCGCCAGATCGGTGGCAGACCCCATGGCAACGCTGATGTCAGCGGCGGCCATGACCGGCACATCGTTGATGCCATCACCCAGCATCAACACCTTGTGCCCCTGCGCTCTGAGCTCTTGCAGAATCTGCAGCTTGTCATCCGGGCGCAGACTGCCGCGTGACTCGTCGATGCTCAATTGTGCGGCCACGCTGGCGACCATCGGTGAGCTGTCCCCGGACAGCAGCAAGGTCTTCCAGCCACGCTGCTTGCAGGCCTGGACCAAGGTGGCGGCGTCGTCGCGCACGCGATCGTCCAGCACCAACCAGGCCAGCACCTGAGTCTCGTCGCCCAGCAACAACCATTGACCGGGCTCATCCGGCAGGGTCGGCACGGGGCTGTCACTGAGCGCACAGACGAAATCTGCCTGACCGATGCGCAGTTGTCGCGTCCCGACGCGTCCTTCAAGCCCCAGGCCCGGGGTGCTGAACACGTCGTCAGCCATCAGCGGCGTGTTGCCGAACGCCCGGGCGATAGGGTGCTCGGATCGGCTTTCCAGCGCCGCCGCCAGGCTCAGACACTCTTCACTGCCCAGCGGTCCCAGGCTGCGGATCGTCCTGAGTGTCAAACGGCCTTCGGTCAGTGTGCCAGTCTTGTCGAAGATCACTGTATCAATCTGATTAAGCCCTTCCAGCACGTGTCCACGCGTCAGCAGCAGCCCGAGTGTATGCAGCGTGCCGGTGGCGGTAGTCAACGCCGTCGGTGTCGCCAGTGACAGCGCGCAAGGGCAGGTGGCGACCAGCATGGCCAGAACGATCCAGAATGCTCGACTCGGGTCCAGCTGCCACCACGTCACGCCGATGACGGCCGCGGCAATCAGCGAAATCAGCAAGAACCACTGCGCCGCGCGATCAGCGATCTGCGCCAGGCGTGGCTTCTCGGACTGAGCGCGCTCAAGCAACCGGACGATGGCCGACAATCGGGTCTCGGGGCCGAGGGCGAGGACTTCGACGGTGAGCACGCTTTCGACGTTCAGCGTGCCCGCGGTCACAGCATCGCCGGGGACGCGCGGGTGAGGCAGGTATTCCCCAGTGAGTAGCGACTCGTCGATGCTCGACTGACCGGCAACAATACGTCCGTCTGCCGGCAACACCGCGCCAGGATGCACCAGCACTTGGTCGTTGAGCCGCAGTTCACTGAGCAGAATCCGCTCGCTCTGACCGTCCTCGTTCACACGCAGGCACGAAGCCGGCAGCAGGTTGATCAATTGCGCGGTGGCGGCGGCGGTGCGTTCGCGCGCGCGCCGTTCCAGGTAGCGTCCGGTCAGCAAGAACAGCGCGAACATGCCCACCGCGTCGAAGTACAGCTCGCCGACGCCGGTGATCGCGGTCCAGATGCCTGCCACGTAGGCCAGGCCGATGGCCAGCGACACTGAAACATCCATTGTCAGATGACGCGTGCGCAGGTCTCGAAATGCGCCCTTGAAAAACGGCGCGCAGCTGTAAAACACGATGGGCGTGGTCAGAAACATCGCCACCCAGCGCAGGATGGTGTGCATTTCAGGGCTGAGGTCAATATTGAATTCCGGCCACGTCGCCATCGTCGCCATCATGGCCTGAAACCACAGCAGGCCGGCAACGCCCAACTGACGCAGGCTGCGCCGGTTATCTTGCGCCAACTGCTCGCTGGCTTGGTCGGCCTGCCAGGGATGGCCTGCGTAACCGATGCTGCGCAGTTCGTTCAGCACCTGGCTGAGCGGCAGGGCAGCGTCTTTCCAGCGCAGGTAAAGTCGGTGACTGGACAGGTTCAGGCGTGCCTCGACGACAGCCGGGAAGGTTCGCAAATGGCGCTCGATCAACCAGCCACAGGCGGCGCAGCTGATGCCTTCGATCATCAGCGTGGTCTCGGCCAGGTCCTCGTCGTGCAGCACGAAAGGTGCCTGCACGTCGGGCCGGTCGTACAGCGCCTGCTCGTCGAGCAATTGTGAAGGCAGGGCCTGCGGATTGGTCGAGGCTTCGCTGCGGTGGCCGTAATAGCTTTCCAGGCCGCCCGCGACGATGGCCTGTGCCACGGCCTGACAACCGGGGCAGCAGAATTCACGGGCTTCGCCGAGTACGACAGCGGTGAAACGACCTCCAGATGGAACGGGCAGGGCGCAGTGGAAACAAGGCGTTATGACCACGGATCGTTCCCACGCGCTGCGCAGTCACGAGAATCGTGAGACTCGATCGTCATTCTCACTTCTTTTCCGCACCTTGAATCGGTTCGTCACCCAGGATCAGATCCTTGTCGCGGGTAATGGCTTCCTCTTCAAACAGGCGCCAGGTCTGGCTGTTTTCCACGCCCAGCAGTTCGACGAAGCGCCGGCCCTCGACCTTGTCGCTCATCTGTCCGACGTAGCGACCCGGCTGGGCAGGGTTGCGCGCGAGCACGATCTTGCGGTCCTTTTCCGGTTGGGTCGGCGAGATCAGGTTCAGTACCAGCGTTTCAGGGCGGCTGTTCCCCGTCAGTCGCAGGTCGGCTTCGCCCGTCACGTCATCGAGGGTGACGGTCGCACGCAGTTTCAGTGTCTGGGCAAGCAGCTCACGGTCCAGTGAGCGGTTGATCCCTTTACCGGCTTCGTAATAGTTGTCGTTGACCAGGTTGTCGGGGTTGTTGACCGCAATGGTCACCATGGACAGCGTCAGCGTGACCGAGCAGGCCAGAATGGCGATGATGATCCACGGCCAAAGATGCTTGTACCAAGGGCTTGATGCAGTTGCTGCGGTCATGTCTGACATCTCTTAACGAACGTGTGGGCCGATGAATCGGCTCTTGGCTTGAATTTCGGTGCCGCTGTTTTCAATGTCCTTAAGGATGAACGTCACCTCGTTGGTGCTGGACGGGAGTCGTTCCGGTGAAACCGACAGCTCGACCGGCAGGGTGAAGATTTCACCGGCGGCCACCTTGATCTCCCGTCGCCCCTGCAGTTTCAGGTCCGGCAGACCCGTGGCGTCGAGCACGTAGGTGTGATCGACCTGATCCTTGTTCATCACCTTCAGGCTGTAGACGTTTTCGATACGCCCTTCGGCATTTTCGCGATACAGCACGCGGTCTTTGCTGACGTCGAAGCCCACCAGCGAGCGCATGAAGAATGCGCCCGTCAGCGCGCCGATCATCACCACCAGCACCACCGCATAACCGATCAGACGAGGCCGCAGCTTGTGCGTCGTTTGCCCGGACAGGTTGTGTTCGGTGGTGTAGCTGATCAGGCCGCGAGGGTAGCTCATCTTGTCCATGATGGTGTCGCAGGCATCAATGCAGGCGGCGCAGCCGATGCACTCGATCTGCAGCCCGTCGCGAATGTCGATTCCGGTCGGGCACACCTGCACGCACATCGTGCAATCGATGCAATCGCCCAGTCCGTTCGCCTTGTAATCCAGCTCCTTTTTGCGCGGGCCACGTTTCTCGCCACGACGTGGGTCATAGGAAACGATCAGGGTGTCCTTGTCGAACATCACGCTTTGAAAGCGCGCGTACGGGCACATGTAGATGCACACTTGTTCGCGCAGCCAGCCCGCATTGCCGTAGGTGGCGAGGGTGAAAAAGCCGATCCAGAAATACGACCAGCCGTCCGCCTGGCCAGTGAAGAAGTCCACGGTGAGCTCGCGGATGGGTGAGAAATAACCGACGAAGGTCAGGCCGGTGACGAACCCGATCAGCAGCCACAGGCTGTGTTTGGCCAGTTTGCGGGTGAACTTGTTGGCGCTCATTGGCGCCTTGTCCAGTTTCATGCGCTGGTTGCGGTCGCCCTCGGTGACCTTTTCGCACCACATGAAGATCCAGGTCCACACGCTCTGCGGGCAGGTGTATCCGCACCAGACGCGCCCCGCGAATACGGTGATGAAAAACAGCCCGAAGGCGCTGACGATCAGAATGCCGGACAGCAGGATGAAATCCTGTGGCCAGAACGTCGCCCCGAAAATGTAGAACTTGCGCTCGGGCAGGTTCCACCACACGGCCTGATGGCCGCCCCAGTCGAGCCAGACGGTGCCGAAGTACAACAGAAACAGCACCAGTCCGCCGCCGATCCGCAGGTTGCGAAACAGCCCGGTGAACGCCCGGGTGTAAATCTTCTCCCGAGAGGCGTAGAGGTCGACGGTGTCATCGTCTTTTTTGGCCGGCGGCGTGACGTTGTGTACCGGAATCTGGTTGCTCATCGCAGCATACTCATCGAGGCGTGCTCATTGAAGCGGTCCACGGCGGTGGGGAGGTGCCTCGGTCAGTACGTGCCGGCCGAGGTCATTGGGTTGCTGTCATGCCGCACAGGCGACTCCTGTCATTTTAGATCGTTTTCATGGCCGGGCAGGGGTATCACCGCGAGCTCCTTTCTGGTTTTCCAGTCGTTGTCAGCGACTTTGCTCACCCTCATCCGGCGTTTTTCTCGGTCTATCTCGGCGGTCAGATACGTGCGCTGTGAAGCCGAGCCGCTGAGAAACAGTGGCACCGATCCGAAATAGTCCGCGCCGTAATAGCGGCCACCGTACTTGTGATAATGCCCTGCGAACACGGCGGTCACCTCATACGCCTTGATCATGGCCTTGAAACGCTGCAGATCCTGGGCGCTGGTCTGCCAGCCATCGGGTTTGTGCATATTCAGCAAAATGATCAGGTTGTCGGCCCTTGCACGCTTGAGCTGTTCTTCAAGCCAGTCAAGCGAGCCCTTGATCCTGAAGTCATACGTCTTGAAACCTTGTCGCGAGTTGAAACTGGCTTCGTAAGTCGGCTCGTTATTCAACTGGATAAGCTGAACGTCGCCGATCCGTTTGCTGTAGGCGAGGCTGCCGACCCACGTTTCGTTCCAGCCGGTCTTTTCGACGTACAACGCCATCGAATCGACTTTGTTCAGCATCCGGTCACGCAGGTCGAACAGGCTGTCCCGGGCGCAACCGTTGTTGGCGCAGTCGCCAACATTGTTTTCGTAATCATGATTGCCCAGGCCGAAGTAATAATCACCGCCCAGATGAGCGTCCAGCGTGCGGTACAGATAATCGCGCTGCCAACCGTGGCCAAAGGCAGTCATGTCACCATTGATCATCACGGGCACGTCCTGATCGGGATGGGCTTTGCGCAAATCGGCGATGCTTTTGTATTGCGCTTCAATCAAATCCCTCGACAGTTGCTGGTTGGCTTTGGCCGAGATGTCCTGTTTGTAGTCGCTGTAGGGGCTCCATGGGTATTGCGGGTCCGAAGCAAAGACCAGCGTTGAAGGCGTCGCGTGGGCGGCGATGCTCGCGAGCCAAACGCTTAGCGAGCCGATTAAAAGCGTCCATTTGTTCATGTTCGATACGTCCTTGAGAGAGCGAATGCCAAGTGCGCTTCCTGCGACTTGTGCGTGCAGTCTAGGGACGTAAGAACAAAATCAGGCGTAGATAAAGCTCAAGTTTCAAATGCCGGGTCGTTAAGTGTAAGTGCGAGTTACCGACCGCCGATCAATGGACCTTCGCCCACCTGCGCGGGCGAAGGTCCAGCTATCGGGAACGGTTCACTGGGCGTCGACGGGCTTGTCTCCATGAGACAGGCTGTACACGTACGCGGCCAGCAAATGCACCTTGTCGTTGCCTTGCAGCAGTTCCTGCGCGGGCATCTGGCCCTGGCGACCGTAACGGATCGTCTGTTGCAGCTGCGCAAAACTGGAGCCGTAAATAAAGGCCGCCGGGTGGGTCAGGTTCGGCGCACCCAGGGCGGGCGTCCCTTTGCCTTCCGGACCGTGGCAGGCCACACAGTTGGCGGCGAAGATTTTCTGCCCTGCCACTGGGTCGGCTTTGGCGTCGTCTGGCAGCTTACGTCCGTACAGTTGGGTCAGCACGTAGGCGGAAACATCGCGCACGCCCTGATCCAGGATCACTTCACCCCACGCCGGCATCACAGCATGACGGCCGCCCATGATGGTGGTTTTGATGGTCTGCGGCTCACCGCCCCAGCGCCAGTCAGCGTCGGTCAGGTTGGGGAAGCCGTAGGCACCTTTTGCGTCGGAACCGTGACAGACCGAGCAGTTGGTGGCAAACAGGCGACCGCCCATTTTCAGCGCTTGCGGGTCCTTGGCGACTTCCTCGATCGGCATGGCGGCGAATTTGGCGAAAATCGGTCCGAAACGGGCGTCGGAACGGGCCATTTCCTTCTCCCATTCATGCACGCCGGTCCAGCCGGACTGGCCGTTGGAGAAGGCGATCTGCTTGTCGTTATCGACGTAGTCGTAACCCGGCAGCAGGCCTTTCCAGTTGCCCAGGCCTGGGTACAGCACCAGATAGCCCAGGGCGAAGACGATCGTGCCGACGAACAGCATGAACCACCACTTGGGCAGCGGGTTGTCGTATTCCTCAATGCCATCGAACGAATGGCCAACGGTCTCGTCGGTGGTGTCGGCGCGTTGGCCCTTGCGGGTCGCCAGCAACAGCCAGGTCAGGCAGAAGATCGTGCCCAGCGACAGCACCGTCACGTACAGGCTCCAAAACGTAGTCATTGTGTGTTGCTCCTGGAAGCTTTTGCTTGCTCGAGGTGCTTGATGGCCTCGGGGTCGTCGGCAAAGGGCAGCAGGGTGGCGTCGTCGAATTCAGCTTTGCGCCGCGGGCTGAACACCCACAACGCCAGACCGATGAAGGCCACCATCACGACCACGGTGCCCAGGCCTCGAATCATCCCGATATCCATAGCGATCACCGTTTGCTCTTGATGATGGTGCCCAGGCCCTGGAGGTAGGCCACCAGGGCGTCCATTTCGGTTTTGCCTTTCACGGCGGCGCCTGCACCGGCGATGTCGTCGTCGGTGTAGGGCACGCCCAGGCTGCGCATCACTTCCATCTTGCGACCGGTCAGCTTGCCGTCGAGCTTGTTTTCCACCAGGAACGGATAGGCCGGCATGATTGATTCCGGCACCACGTTGCGCGGGTTGTACAGGTGCGCGCGGTGCCAGTCATCGGAGTAGCGACCGCCGACGCGGGCCAGGTCAGGACCGGTGCGCTTGGAGCCCCACAGGAACGGGTGGTCCCAAACACTTTCGCCGGCCACCGAGTAGTGCCCGTAGCGTTCGGTTTCGGCGCGGAAGGGGCGGATCATCTGCGAGTGGCAACCGACACAGCCATTGGCGATGAACACATCGCGACCTTCCAGCTCCAGGGCCGGGCGCGGCTTCATGCCTTCGACCGGTTTGTTGGTCACGTCCTGAAAGAACAGCGGGACGATCTGGGTCAGGCCACCGACGGCGACGGCGATGACCATGAAGATCGACAGCAGGCCGATGTTCTTCTCGAGCATTTCATGTTTGATCATCAGTGGGCTCCCACGACAGCGATCTGGGCGGCTTCTTCGGCTTCCTCGGTGTTCGACGCACGCACGGTGCGGAACACGTTGTAGGCCATGAACAGCATGCCGCTGGCGAAGAACGCCCCACCGAGGGCGCGCACGATGTAGCCCGGATGGCTGGCTTGCAGCGCTTCGACGAAGGAGTAGGTGAGCGTGCCGTCATCGTTGATCGCACGCCACATCAGGCCTTGGGTGATGCCGTTGACCCACATCGACGCGATGTACAGCACGGTGCCGATGGTCGCGAGCCAGAAGTGGGTGTTGATCAGGCCGATGCTGTGCATCTGCGGACGGCCGTAGAGCCGAGGGATCATGTGGTAGACCGCACCGATGGAGATCATTGCCACCCACCCGAGCGCGCCAGCGTGTACGTGCCCGATGGTCCAGTCGGTGTAGTGCGAGAGCGAGTTGACGGTCTTGATCGCCATCATCGGGCCTTCGAACGTCGACATGCCGTAAAACGCCAGCGACACGACGAGGAAGCGCAGGATCGGGTCCGTGCGCAACTTATGCCAGGCACCGGACAGGGTCATCATGCCGTTGATCATGCCGCCCCAGCTTGGCGCCAGCAGGATGATCGACATCACCATGCCCAGCGACTGCGCCCAGTCCGGCAGCGCGGTGTAGTGCAAATGGTGCGGACCGGCCCAGATGTACAGCGTGATCAGTGCCCAGAAGTGCACGATCGACAGGCGATAAGAGTAGATCGGGCGTTCGGCCTGCTTCGGCACGAAGTAGTACATCATCCCGAGAAAACCGGTGGTCAGGAAAAAGCCCACGGCGTTATGGCCGTACCACCACTGGATCATCGCGTCGGTCGCACCCGAATACGCCGAATACGACTTGAACAGGCTCACTGGCAGCGACATGTGGTTGACGATGTGCAGCATCGCCGTAACCACGATAAACGCACCGTAGAACCAGTTACCGACATAGATGTGCTTGGTCTTGCGTTTGACGATGGTGCCGAAGAATACCGCCGCGTAGGTCACCCAGACGATGGCCAGCAGAATCGCGATCGGCCATTCTAGCTCGGCGTATTCCTTGGTGGTCGTGTAGCCCATGGGCAGCGTGACGAGGGCTCCGACTATGACCGCTTGCCAGCCCCAGAAGTGGAAGGCGGCCATGCCATCGGAGATCAGTCGTGTCTGGCAGGTGCGCTGCACGACATAGTAGGAAGTGCCCATCAGCGCACATCCGCCAAAGGCGAAGATCACAAGGTTGGTGTGCAGCGGTCGAAGGCGTCCGAACGTGGTCCAGGGAAGACCGAGGTTCAGGTCCGGCCAAACAAGTTGTGAGGCGATGAAGACACCGAGCCCCATGCCAAGGATCCCCCAGACCACCGTCATGATGGCGAACTGGCGGACTACCTTATAGTTATAAGCAGTCGGACTGATTGCTGTGCTCATTCTAAGGTTCCACGGTTTGGTGTTTTATTAGTGTGGTAACAGCCGCAACATCGAAATAAGCGTAGACCGTTTGCCGCGCAACGAGCACGACACGGACGACGGAAACGACAGATGCGGTTTTTGGCAACCCGCCGCGCAACGAGGCGCAGGATTGAGTTGCCCGAGTGGGCCGCCAGGACGGGGGGAACAGGACGAGTGAGGCAGCGCGCGTGAGTGCCGAAAACTGGATACAACCCTGCGGGTGACGAACAGGTCGATGCTGTCTGTCTGCAAGAGGGAAGGAGGGTCGAGCACAATCCTTTCACTGGGCCTGTGGCCAGCTGTCGCCGGACCACCATGGCGGCAAGCTTAGACGTGATTGGCTGGCGATGGAAGCCGTAAAAACAACTGCGACACTTGGCCGCGCGGGATTGCCGAGGCGCCGCGCCCATCTTCAGGGCGCGGCGCACGACGATTTCAGAAGACAGCTGAAACGTTCCTCCCCCTGATCTCCTTGTCCTTTGGTGGAAGGTTTCTACGTCTAAAGTTGTATACAAAAGCCGTCAACGATTGCACTTTTTCACTGCCCAAAAATTTGGCCCGAGCTGGCAGAAAAGGTCGGCGATCGTTGCGGTTGATCGACCGAAAACAGACAAAAAGGCTGTGCCGTCGGTGAAACCGCCCGGTTGTGTGTGGTTTGGGGCGCTCAGCGTGTCGGTGCTTTTGTCCGAAGTGCCCTGTCAGGGTAAAGAGTGGAAGCTGAACCTTCGCTGTCGTGTGCGGGCATCTTCATGGTCTCGGGAAACATTCAGATTGCCCTGCGTGTTGGGCATAATGACGCACATCATCAGATCAGGGCACGAGGCCAGCATGAGCAAAGAGCACCCGGTAACGCTTGCCGTCGATCAATGTGAGCAACTGGCAAAAGAACAGGGCTGGTTGTGGAACGCGCCGACGACCCAAAAATTGGCTGCGACGTTGATCCTCGCGCACGGCGCAGGTGCGCCCATGGACAGCGATTTCATGAATGACATGGCGGACCGTCTGGCGGCTTCAGGGATCGGGGTGCTGCGGTTCGAGTTTCCGTACATGGCTCAACGCCGAATCGACGGCGGCAAACGCCCGCCCAATCCACAACCTAAATTGCTCGAATCCTGGCATGAGGTGTACGCCGTCGTTCGTCCCCTTGTCAGCGGGCGTCTGGCCGTCGGCGGCAAATCCATGGGAGGGCGCATGGCCAGCCTGATCGCCGATGAGGTCCAGGCCGATGCGCTCGTCTGCCTTGGCTACCCGTTCTATGCGGCGGGCAAGCCCGAAAAGCCGCGCGTTGCACATCTTGCTGAACTGCGCACACCGACCCTGATGATTCAAGGCGAACGGGACGCGCTGGGCAATCGAGAGGCGGTGGAGGGTTACACGCTCTCGCGCCAGATCGATGTCCATTGGTTGCCCACCGCCAACCACGACCTGAAACCGTTGAAAGCAGCGGGTATCAGTTATTCGGCCTGCCTGCAGGATGCCGCAGAGCGCATCGCCGGTTTTCTATCGCGGTGACGCCAAGCCGTCCTCTTCCCGTGGACACACCACATCGAATTCGCCCCCGGACACGTCAAAACCGATGGCCGACATGGCGAACTCGAAGGTGCCGCGCAGGCGACCGGTATCAGGGTTGAAGTCAAGCAGTGTCACGCTCCCGCGCTGGAAATCCCGCGAGTGATAGACCTGCGCGACTTGCCTGGGGGTGCGGTGGTAGACCGCCGTGATGCGGTCATTGCGCACGAGGTCGTAAGTACCGGGTTCCAGTGTCTGATCGATGAACAGGCCCAGCATCGTCCGGTGTCGGCCGACGTGTCCATCGGCATGAATCTTCCAGATCCGGTGAGTACGCGCGCCCACCAACTCAGGGCGCAGACAGGACAGACCACTCAGGCGAGTGGTCAGGAACGGTTTGGTGTTAACGCAGGCCCTGAAGATGTCCGGCCTGGGGAATATTGGCGATGCAGGTTGCGTGGCGTTGCTCATAAAGTCTCTCCCTGATCGTGGACCTGCGCCCGCTGAGTCGAGGTCAGCAAGGGCAGGCACACGCGTTATGAACATGAAGGGGAGACCGGAACCACCTTGCAGGCTGGATCCGGTCGGATTTCACCGGTTAACGTCGGTCAGGAAAAGTGCAGCCCGACGCCCAGGACTTTGTTGAAGGTGAAGGCGTAGCCCTCTTGCCCATTGCCAAAGTGTTTAATCGGTGCCTTGGCGAGCTTGGCATCTGTGGACGCCCAGATGTCGGTTTTCTCCAACGGCCACTTATCGCCAAAGGCGGCGTAGACCTCACGCAGCTCCTGCATCGTTGGCAAGCGAGCGTTATTGCGTTCCGCATCCCACACCACTTCCTGATACGTGTTGGGCTTGAGCCGGGAGCATCTGATGACGCCGCTGACTGTGATCGGATAGGAAAGCGTGGCCCCGGTGGCGTCGGTCACACTGATGGTCGCCGTCCCGTTGCCACGCGACCAGACCACGCCATGCTCCTGAACGCGCGCGACCGCCGTGTTGCTGGACGCGTAGGTGTATGGCTTGACTCCGCCCTTGGCCACGCGTTGCGCGGAGTTGTCGGCAGTCCACTTTTGAGAGACATCCGGGTGGGAAATCACCGTATACGTTTTACCTGACAGCCTCAACGGACTGGTGTCGAACGTGAGCGCACTGAGCACCGACAGTTTCAGCTCCATCGATTGGCGCGTGGTGCCTGCGCGAGTGACCTGATAGGTCACCGAGGCCATGGCGTTCTGCGTCGCCACAATCAAGGACTTCGGCACAGTGAACACCAGTTGATTGCTGCCACCGGTCGTTTGCTCCGGCGTCTCATACCGCGAAGCACCGGCCCAGATCACCTTGACACGGTCGCCGTTGCGAGCGTCATAGCGCACCCGAACCGTGGCGCCCGATTCCGGGATCAACCCGGGCGTGATCACCCCGTCTTCTTTCACGGTGTCCATCGTTGGCTTGGGCAGCGCCAACTCGCCGTCTTCGATCATCACCGAGTAAGGCCGGGAAAACAGCGTTGAACCGGTCGTGCGGATAATGCGATAGGACACCGAGATGCGCTGACCCCGGTTGGCGATTACCAGGAAGTTGGAGAACACCACGGCTAAGGAGTTGCCCACGTCGCTATCACCGATGACGTTGTCTTTGTACTCATCGCCTTTTGGACTTTTCCAGCTCACCCTGACCTGATCACCCAGGCGCAGATTGGCGCCTGGAGGCACGATCACGGTCGCCCCATGTGGGGCGTTGGCCGGGTCGAGGACGCCGTTAATGGCTTCCTTGATGATGGGGAGGGGAATGGGGGCCTCGTATGACAGTTTCAGGTCTACGGAAACCGCCTCGGACTTCATCGACACGTTACCTGCCAGATCGGTAACGGTGTAATAAACCTCCTCACGGCCATCGCCGATCCTTTCCAGAAACGCGCGAGAGTAGTCGACCATCACACGTTTCAAGCCCATGTCGTTGCTGTCTACGGTCACCCTAGGGCCTTCGACCTTACCCCAGTAGGTGCGAATCACATCACCGGCAGTCATACCGCTGTAACCCGCGATACGCGCAGCGAGAACGTTGTGCATCGCAGTCAATTCGTCAGAGGTGAGGCCTTCCTGAACGGCGGGTGGGAAGAGGATCGGGCCGAGCTCCGGCGCGCCGGGGGCAGTTCGGTCGATTTGGATGGTGGTGGCAGGTGAAAAAGCCTCTGAGTTGCCCGTTGGGCTGAAAATTCGGTAGGTCACGTTATGAAAGCCTTCGGATAACAGCGGAACTGGAATCTCAACGGTTAAAATGTCACCAGGCTTATGTGTTGTGAGAATTTCGTGCTCTGGCGGCACACGATTGCCATCCAGGACGAGTTGGTAGGTATATTTGGGGCGGGCTGCGTCCCACACCGGAAAGTTTACGGTTATTGGCTTTGTTGAGTGTACCAACGGGATCAGTCCTCCCTCTAAAGCGACCGGAACAGACGGAGCTGGTAGTGGGATTGACTGATTAACTTGATTGCTGGACTTAATATTCATTGACATACCTTTTATATTTATTTGAGGCAGGGCGGCGGCACCGCTCCTGCTTTCAATGAGTTGAATTCTTTTACAGAGGGCAGTAAGTCTCCCAAACTCGACGCATTTCTACGGGCACTCGCGTGGTCGTCGACGTCACGGCGCTCTGATTACTGCCGGGAGCGGGCTCTACTCGAAAGTAAGCTTCACAATAACCAGTGCAGATAATACGAAGTGTTCGGAAAGGTACTTTAAAGCTATAGCCGTCCTTGACATCCTTGTCGTCGAGTTCCCGGCTATCAGTAAAAGTGGCAGCATCGATTGGATTGCCATCTTCGTCAAAACCTTTAAATGTAAAGAACAGTTTCTGGTTTTCCGCGATATTGGTATAGGGAGCGATGACCCCATCACTACCGTCGATAGCCACGTCCTGCGAAATATATCCATAGGAGTTGGTTTTGAATTTAGGTCCTTCAATACCCTCAGGCCCGCCAGGCAGTTCTTCTTTTGAACGGACTGTCACCTTTTGATCAGGCGATACGGCAGGATTGGGGTTCCCTTCTCGCATAACCGAATAGTGAACCCGAATTTCAGCGCCGGTCCCCTGCGCTTTAATTAGCGAGTTGGCAATCGGAATGATCAGTGTTTTTGCCGCAGTGACATCTTCTTCTTTGATCTGATACCACTGTATCCGTTGCTGGTCGCCCCAAAGCAGGTTGAGATTATCACTCACTCTGAAAGAGTTGTTCCACTCAATAATACCGCGTGCGTTGAGTTCATAATCATCTTCGTCAATGAAGTTGTCCAGCTTGTTTGGGTTTTCAATGCTCGTACCTTGGACAGTCAAGGGCTCGGCAGGCTCAGGGATTGGAAGAACCACATTAACGTCGACCTCAGTTGAAAGTGATGAACCGGTCAGTTGATTCTGGCGCGAGACACTATAACTAATACGGATCTTCCCAGCAGGCATCACCGCAATAGTTTCAAAAGGCACTCGCAATGATAGAACGACAGGTTGATCCTCATTACCTGGTGGTAGTAGAACCCCCATCATGGGTAGATTCGTACCCCAATACAGCGTGATTTGATCGTAGCCAGCAGCGCCCGGATAGTGGGGGATGTCAACTTGAATACCGACCTTAGCTTCCTCGTAGTCAATCAGGTCTCCAATGGCAGGATCCAGAATCGGTGCTGGAAAGTTTTCTGGCGTTTCATCAAGGAGCAAAAGAATGTCGACGCCGATGGCGCTGTCCGAAACATTTCCAGCTCTATCCACGACTTTATAAGTGACGGTGTGAAGCCCCTCGGCAATACCTTTCAAAAAGTCCCCAGAGAAATCAAACTCGACCTTGTTTATGCCCATGTCATCTTCAGTGACAGTCGCAGTAGGGCCCTCGACCTCTCCCCAGTAGGTGTGAATAACATCATGTTTTGCCATGCCAGTGTAGCCTGCCACCTCGACGCCCAACTTTCCACCGAGGCGAGTCAATTCGGCGGCTGTTAGACCGTTTTGAACTTCCACCGGGAACTGGATAGCGGCGAGGTGAGGCTTACCAGGGGCCGTGCGATCAATAATGATTGGGAAAATGCCGGAATAATCAAAAAAATCAGTATTGGCGCGTCGGGCGCGATAGGCAACGCTGTGGTATCCCTCTGTGAGAAGCTCGAGCGGGACTTCAAGTGTCAAACGATCTCCAGGCTTATGTGTGTCAAGAATAGGCTTTTCTGGACCTTGTTCTTCTTCGTCCCACCAAAGTTGATAACCACCTCCCGGAAGCGCGGCATCCCAGACGACTAAATCTACGATAACAGGCGTGTTGAGTTCCGCGACTGGAATCAATCCATAGTTGTCCTCGTCGTGAAACGCCGCCGCGACATCGGGGGCGGGTAACGATGGTTGGGTTCGGTGAAGGTGAGACTGGATAATTGCGGGTACGTGTTTTGTTTCGTTCATGCTGAAATCCTTTGATTTGTAGTTTCATATTTTTGTTATCGAAAAACCAGTTGGGTACTGGCTTGTTTGAACTGGGTTCTGCCAATTCTGTTTTTTAACTAATATTAAAAAGTTGATCTCGTCAATAGCAGGTTGAGTCGAGGGTTGTAGGATATTTAGCGGCCACGTAGGACGTTTGCTCTTTTGAAAAGTCCGCGGTGTGCCAAGGCGTGGTGCATGTAAGGATTTTCGGCCTTGTTTCTAAATTTCAGTCGGATGAGGGCTTCAGTTTTTTCGGAATTCTCCTACTTTCGAATTTTTTCTTTTTTCTAAATCTTATAAAAAAAAGCACAAGACTTGCGGGCTCATGTACTGGAGGTCTTATGTTTTTTTGTAAATCGTTTTCGGGTTCTTCGTTTAAACGGAGCTCACTGGCGTTTTCCATTGCAATGGTGTCGCCAGCAGTTTCGGCAGGTCAATCAGCCACAGCAGAGTATTCGTTTCTGGATGCATGGCAAGCCTACATGAGCGATGGTGGAGGTTTAAGGTTGCTGAGCGACTGGGTTGATCTGAATGGGACCTCTCTAGTTGTTGATGGGGCAACTGCACCTGCCAGCTATAGGGTCGTAAATGGTGGCAGTCTCAAAGCTACTGATCACGCCGTGGTGAATAGCCTTTGGTTGAGGAACTCTACAGCCAGTGTGAGTGCCAGCGTTGTTAAAAATGGTGTTTTGGTGAGCTCTGGTAACATAGATATTGATAACTCACGGATTGAAAACCCGGATGAAGCAGGTCTAGTCCTTTCTGCTGACACCAATAACCTCCTTGTTCCGTCCACTGCGAAAATCATAAATAGTGATATTTCCGGACTTTCTTTCGGAGCTGTTGTGGGCATGACGGGAGAAATGTGGATCGAAAACTCAACTGTTACAGGGAGCGGTCAGTTACCTCCTGGAAATGCGTCTAGAACCGGGAATGGTGGGGTGCGTTTGATAGGAGGTGTACTGCATGTGTCCGCAGGAAGCCATATCCAGGGCGAGGAGAGCGGCCTTAGTCTGCTGAGTCCTCCCACGTCGTTCGAGCAATACGGCGTGGACGTCAATAATGTTGTCGAGATTGATGGTTCGTCCATTACTGCTAAAGTCGGCCCTGCAATTTTGGTTGATAGATTGATGACAGTTTTTGATGGGCCCACAACAGCCGATATAAAAATCTCCAACGGCTCGGCTCTGAACGCAGGTAACGGGCGATTAATCGATGTCCTTCTTGATGGGACCGCTAATATTGAAATCGATGACAGCCGGTTACATGGCGATTTGGTAGGCGCCGAGGCAGCAACGCTCAACGTGACTCTGCGCAACAATGCCCGTCTCGACGGCAATATCATTAACGGTAACTCCCTCGTCATAGACTCCAGCGGCTATTGGCAACTCGCCGCAGACAACTCGATCAAGTCGCTTGCCATGGACGGAGGCAGTGTTGGCTTCTCTGAAGATGCTTTTCATACTCTGACGGTTGGGGGGCTTTCCGGGCGTGGTGTGTTTGATATGCGCATTGACCTGGATAACGGCGTGGGGGATTTGCTCAATGTCGCGGGGGAGGCTACGGGTAAGCATTGGCTCAAGATTCGCAATACCGGCCTGGAGGCGGTCCCGGCGGAATTTGATGCACTGCGCGTTGTACATACCGACAGTGGTGACGCCGCATTCGGTTTGGTCGGCGGCCGTGCCGACCTCGGCGTTTACTCCTATGCCCTCGAACAGCAAGGTAACGACTGGTTCATCGTCGGTTCCGGCAAGATTGTCAGCCCGTCGACACAGAGTGCGTTGGCGTTGTTCAGCGCAGGGCCGACCATCTGGAACAGTGAATTGACCACCTTGCGCAGCCGCATGGGTGAGGTGCGTGGTCAGGAGCAGGGTGGTGGCTGGATTCGCAGTTACGGTAACCGCTTCAACGCGTCGCTGGATGCGGGCGTGGATTATCAGCAGAAGCAGCAAGGGCTGTCGTTCGGTGCGGATGCGCCGATTCCGGTCAACGACGGGCATCTGTTGGTGGGATTGATGGGGGGTTACAGCAAATCCGATCTGGACATGAGCCGTGGCACCTCGGGGGAGGTGGACAGCTACTACGTCGGCGCTTATGGCACCTGGCTGTCGGACGAGGGTTACTACGTGGACGGCGTGTTGAAGCTGAACCAGTTTCACAACGCGTCCAAGGTGGCGATGAGCGATAGCAGCAAGGCCAAAGGCGACTACAGCAACAAGGCGGTAGGCGGCTCTGTAGAGTTCGGCAAGCACATCAAGCTGCCTGACGATTACTTCGTGGCGCCTTATGCGCAGTTGTCGAGCGTTTGGATCGAGGGCGACAGCTACACGCTGGACAATGGCCTGCAGGCCAGGACCAGCCAGACTCAATCGGTACTGGGTAAAGTGGGTAGCACCGTAGGGCGTCAGTTTGCGCTCAAGGACGGTGGTGTGGTTCAACCCTATGTGCGTGTGGCTTTGGCTCATGAGTTCTCCCGTAGCAATGACGTGAGCGTCAACGATCAGCGTTTCGATAACGACTTGTTCGGCTCTCGCGCTGAGCTGGGAGCCGGTGTTTCGGTAGCGTTGTCTGAACGCCTGCAGGTGCATGCCGACTTCGATTACATGAAGGGCGAGCATGTCGAGCAACCGTGGGGCGCAAACGTCGGTTTACGCCTTGCGTTCTGATCGTCGGGCATTCGATCGTCTGATCTGACGCTTCTGTTGTTTTTGTTGTAAGCGCCCCGGTTACATCGCTGTAACCGGGGCTTTTTCATGCCCGGCGTCAGCCGTTCCGGTCAGCACCCATCAAGGGTGCGGATTGCCTCGACGAAGGACGCGGTTGCGACTTGATCGCCGTTTGGCACTGCCCTTCAAAACGACGGTCAGCACTTCGGAAACGCCCACCAGACGCGAGCGACGAACGACTTCGTAGCTGACCTCGACAAAGCCGTTCTTGTAGTCCGCCAGCGCCGCATGGGCCAGGTACTGCGTCAAGCGCGGCCCGTTACGGCCCTTCGTCTCGCCGACCGTGGTGAGGAAGGTGTTGTAACCCCAGCGCATCTTCAATTGATCACCTGCCCACAGCTTGGGTGAACGGGGAACCTCGATGAAAATGCCATCGATGAGCTGCTCCCGGGTCACGACGCCGCTCTTGTTGTTGACGAGTGTCGGGGCTGCGAACACCGGCGTGGCGTCCATGGTTGCTTCATGGGGCTGCCAGGGAAAGCTGGGGACACTGCGCAGATAGTGTTCAAAAATGATCGCGGTTTCGTTTGCACTGACGTCCGCAGAGGGCACCGCCTGAAACTCTTCAAAGTGCGGAATCGAAGGCGTATAACCTGCCCGCTGTTTCGGTTCGTCACTGTTTCCCATTACTGGATTTTCCTTAGACTCCTTATCGCTGTCGGGTGTATTTGCTTGTGATTCAACGGGTGGCGGGATGTCCATTTCATCTTCCATGGAAACTCCTTGGTTAGCGGGCTGTGATGATGTTTAAAAGCTCGGGTCTATCAACGGGGTGTGTAGACCCGTCCGCTTTCCGCATATGTTCAGTTGCAAAATAATTACTGTCAATCGCTTCAAATGCAGAGGTTTTACATGACTTTTAAAGTGTAAAAAGGTTATTGAACATTGCTTGGAAATGTGTTTTCCGCCGTTTTTTGCCGATTTATTGAGGTTAAAAATATTTATTTATATACACGCGTCACAAAAAATCTGCTGCCTCTCGGAAACTTCCGACAAACTTGTAGGGAATGAGGAAGTAAAAGTGCTGAAGAAAATTGTAACCGCGCGCCGATTTTTTCTGAAAGGATCGGACCTCCACGCAAATGCGTGGAGGCTTTCTCGTCAGATATCCGGATGGATCGTGAAAATAATCCGTTACAATTGCAGAAAAAGCTTAACAGGCAGGGAAATGATCGACTCGTTGCCCGCCCGGTCGGTCACGAAGTACTCGATCGTGACGTTTTCGCTCCCGACGCTTTGCAAAAATTCACGCTTAAAGGTGATCTCGATCGGTCGCAGGGAGAGCTCATCGGCATGGACGAGATGGATCGGGCCTGGGGTTTTGTTGCACAAGGTCTGGATGACGTCGCCTTGCTCCATGCCGGCGTAGCCGGGGACCAGGCCAGTCACTTCATCGCCGAACGGCTCAGATGGAAACACCATTGCCGCAAGAAGTGCTGCGCCTGGAGCGGTGCGGTCAATTCGAATTGGCACGGACTCAGAGGTTGCCGAGACTTGGCCTATGACATTAGTGGCTTTGTAGGCAACCCTATACATGCCGTCATGCTCGAGATACTCCCGAGCCAGCGTAAGCATCAATTCTGAACCTTCTTCAGGTACAGGATCTGGAAGTGCCTCAATCGGGCCTATCGGATTACCGTCAAGCATTAGTTGATACGTGTCCCCCGCGTGGGAATAGGACCAGGTTTCAAGCAGAACAGTAATATCGTCTTGCGAGTCCACAAGAGAGATCAGACCGTCCGGTCCGGCAACTGGCACAAAAGGTATTGCGAGTTTCTTATTCATTATTTGGATTCCTTTGTTTTGCTAGCAATGAGTCGCAATTGTCTGGATCAAACGCTGGAATGCATTCTTCGAGAACAAGCGCGCTAGATCAGCGCCAACACCATCATGGTGTTATTTGATTTCGCTATCTGAATTTCAACTAATAGCGATTGTTCTGCTCTGTCAACCCGACATTCCTCAATAATTCGGCGAAAAATGCAGCTGTGTGCAACTTTCGGAAACTTCCTACTTTCTCGCAAACAATAAAAAAGCCCCGGCAGTTGCACTGTCGGGGCTTGGGCAAAACCACGACCCATTTCACCCGCACGGGCAGCCTGGATGGCGGCGTTGAAGGCCAACATCCCATCTTCTGGATGGGGAGCTGGTAATGTGCGGAGCGTTAGAGGTGTCCAGGTTTTACAGGTGCGTGAGCCATACCTTCCCTAAAAGCACGGTCATCCTCGCTACAGATGACCGTGCGCTGCTTTCTAACCCAGCGGGTTAAAAGTGACATCCTCACGCTGTTATTTGTGGGCTTATTCAGTACATGATGACCCGCCCAGTGTTTCTTTTGAGCGTGCCTGCTCGGGGAAGGTGATCAGCGTTCCAGTGAAAGCTGCGATGGGCTGGAAACGATGGATTGATTACCCGCTCGATCAGTCACCCGGTACTCCATGACAACATTGTCGATGGAGGTGCTTTCGAGAAACGTTCGTTGAAAGGTAATTGCGACAGGGTAGAGGTTCAATTCGTCTTCCTGAACCGTGTGAATAGGCCCCGGCACGCCATTGCAAAGGGTTTGAATAACATCGCCTCGTTCCATGCCGGCATAGCCCGGGATCAGGCCGGTGACGTGATCGTCGAACGGCGCATCGGGCAAGACCATGGCGGCGAGCAGCGTGGCTCCCGGAGCCGTGCGATCAATTCGGATTTGAGTGGAGATGGAGTCGCTCGTCGTGTTTCCGGGGAATGTGGTGAATCGGTAGGCAACCTGGTAAATACCTCCCTCCCGGAACGCTTCTTTTTGGATGACGAACGTTAGCGTTGTGTCTGGCTTTGGAACGACGGTTGGAACCTGATAGGAAGGTCCTGTCAATTCCCCGTTGAGCAGTAGTTGGAAAGTGTCTTTTTCGAAAACTTCAGACGTGATTTCAACCAAAACCTCAATATCTTGCAGGAGGGTATGTAAAGTTAAAAGCCCGTCGAATTCGGCGTCCGGAACAATCGGTGCATGCAAGCCGTTAATAGTCATTACGGTATTCCTTTTTTATTAATTATCGTAAGTGCGTGAAATCGTGGCGGCTTCGACTATATTTTAATGCCAAGGCCGTATTTATTTGTTAGTCTTCTCGCCACGGCTAAAAATCATTCGCGTAATTTAAGCGCCGCAGGCGTCGAAATAATCGACTGATTACCTGCACGGTCTGTCACGAAGTACTCAATCGTGGCAGTTTCTATCCCGGCGCTTTCCAGAAGTTCACGTTTAAAGGTGATCTCAATGGGGCGGATGGTCAGTTCGTCAGCCTGAACGACATGAGACGGACCATTGGCTTGATTGCAGAGGGTCTGGATGACGTCGCCTTTGGCCATTCCTGCATAACTAGGCAACAAACCGATTAACTGCTCACCGATCGCCCCGTTGGAGAAAATCATCGGGCCCAGAAGGGCGGCGCCAGGTTTAGAGCGGTCGACTCTCAGGCTGAGTTCGGGGGAGAGGGTTTGGGATTCGGTAGTCGGGCTGACGGTCACATATCCAAGTTGGTATTCACCTTCTTCTGATAGCAACTGCTCATCCAGGTAGACGGTGATCATTTCGTATGCAATGTCTTCCTTGGTGATGATCCTTTTATCCCCGACAGTCACACCATTGAGCATCAGTTGAAAGTAATAACCAGCCTCCGCTGCCGGCCAAACCATAACCTGCACTGGAACAGGACTGTTCAATGTAACGGTTTTCAATAGCCCGTCCTCGGGGTCGGCGATCGGCACAAGGGGCGGCGTCAGAGGAATCGGATATTTCAGGTCTGCATCGTTCATAAACTTCTCCATGAGGCACTGTCATACGCGTTCAATCGGCGAATGAGCGCTCGCTGTTATTTGATGTGTAGATCAGCGCCAACACCATCATGGTGTTATTTGATTTCGCTATCTGAATTTCAACTAATAGCGATTGTTCTGCTCTGTCAACCCGACATTCCTCAATAATTCGGCGAAAAATGCAGCTGTGTGCAACTTTCGGAAACTTCCTACTTTCTCGCAAACAATAAAAAAGCCCCGGCAGTTGCACTGTCGGGGCTCTGGGTATTGCGTGAAGAGGTTAGCGGTTGAAACGCTCCACCAACGAGTATTGGGTGTTGGCGGTGTGGGTCAGTTCGGCGCTGAGGGTGGCTGAGCGGCGGGCTTCGTCGGAGGTCTGGTCGGCCAGGTGGGCGATGGTGCTGATGTTGCGGCTGACTTCTTCGGCCACGGAGCTCTGTTCTTCGGTGGCCGCGGCGATCTGGGTGGCCATGTCGGTGATGTTGGCGACGGCGTCGCTGATGCCCACCAGTGCCTTGTCGGCTTCCATGACCTGCTCGACGCCTTCTTCGGCCTGACGGCGACCGACTTCCATGGTCTGCACGGCGTTGTTGGCGGTCTGTTGCAGTTTGGCGATCAGCGAATGGATCTGCCCGGTGGATTCGGTGGTGCGTTGCGCCAACTGACGAACTTCGTCGGCGACCACGGCAAAACCGCGGCCCATTTCACCGGCACGGGCAGCCTCGATGGCGGCGTTGAGGGCGAGCAGGTTGGTCTGGTCGGCGATGCCTTTGATCACGTCGACCACGCCGCCGATCTCGTCGCTGTCCTTGGCCAGTTGAGTCACGGTCAGGCCGGTTTCGCCGACCGAGGCGGACAGACGCTGAATGGCTTCACGGGTTTCGCTGGCAATGTTGCGCCCGCGACGGGTCAGTTCGTTCGCTTGCTGGGTGGCGTCGGCGGTGCGTTGTACGTGGCTGGCGACTTCCTGAGTGGTCGAGGCCATCTGATTGATCGCCGTGGCGACTTGCTCGGTTTCCACGCGTTGGCGTTCCAGGCCGCTGGAGCTGGCCTGGGCCAGGGTGTCGGACTGCCGGGCTTGTGAGTTCAGGTGTTCGGCCGTGTCCTGCAGCCGTGTCAGGCAGGTTTTCAGGCGGGCTTCCTGGCTCAGGATCGACATTTCCAGGCGCGCTTGCGGGCCGCGGCTGTCGGTGTACATCTGCGCGATTAACGGGTCGGACGTGGTCTGTTCGGCCAGACGCAGCAGTCGCTTGAGGCCACGTTGCTGCCAGCTCAGGCCGAGCAGGCCCAGCGGCACGGAGAGGGCGGCAGCCAGCGCAAAGCCCCAGTGGGAGTTGAGCCACACGCCGATCAGGAAGCTCAGTTGGCTGACCATGATGAACGGCAACCAGTCCTGCAGCACCGGCAGCCATTTATCGCGGCCCGGCACGGCGGCCTTGCCGCTGTTCAGGCGTTGATAGAGCGCTTCCGCCCGACGGATCTGTTCGGCTGTGGGCTTGATGCGCACCGATTCAAAGCCGACGACCTGCTTGTTCTCAAAGATCGGCGTGACGTAGGCGTTCACCCAGTAATGATCGCCGTTTTTGCAGCGATTCTTGACGATGCCCATCCACGGCAGACCCTGTTTGAGGGTGCCCCACATGTGTTCGAACACCGCGGATGGTACGTCAGGGTGGCGCACGGTGTTGTGTGGCGCCTTGATCAGTTCATCGTGGGAAAAACCACTGATTTCAACGAACGCTTCGTTGCAATAGGTGATCACGCCGCGCGCGTCGGTGGTCGAGATCAACCGTTGTTGCGCCGGGAACGTCCGTTCGCGTTGGGTGATGGGCTGGTTATTTCGCATGAGCTGTTCAATCCGGGAAGGCTTTGATGAGTTATCGGCCCGTCAGTCAGGAAATTAAGCGTTTTGTGAACTGCGTCATGGGAAGGGTTGGCGCGGATGTCGCTCAGCGATCGAACATCGGGTACGTGAACAGGCTGAAATGCGCGAGATTGAGCCCGAAGTGGGTGATGACCGCAGCCGCAAGCCCGCCAGAACGGTAGGCGATTCCATAGCCGAGCCCCGCGATGCCCGCCAGCACAGCCCATTGCCAGCCTGCGCCGAGGTGGGACAGACCAAACGCCAGCGAGGCGAGGAGCAGGGCCAGCGTCTGGTGATATGGCACGCGTTTGAGCAAACGGGTCAGCCCTCCCTGCAGGTAACCCCGGAAAATCAGTTCTTCGGTGAGGGTGACCAGCAACAGGTTGTTCAGCGCCCAGACACCACCTTGCGCGGGCCATTTCGGTGTCCAGCCAATCAGGCTCATCGACATCGCGGTGATCAGGCAGACGACGGTGGTGACAGGCAGCATCACGGACGTAGTAATCGCCGCGCGGCGCAGGGCAACGGCGGTGAACACCCACGGACAGGCCAGCGCTACCCAGAAGCCGATCAAGGGTTTATCGAGGTTGAGGTACATCGAAAAGGGCGCGGCTTCCGGGGTGAAGCGTACGGCCGTGATCACACGGGCACTGAAAAAGCCGGGCAACCAATGACTGGCCAGGCCCGCAGCGAGTGCGACGAACAGCGCATGACCCAACGTGCGCACACCCAGGTGTGTGAAATGACTGACGCAAATCCCGGCCATGATCAACAGCCCGAAAGTGACGACCACGGGCGTGCTCAATTGCCCGTACACCAGCGCGATGCAGTAACCGAGGGTGAGCAGCGTCAGTGTGCTCCAGCGGAGCGCCGGCATGAGGTCGTCCTTGAAGGTGGGATAAGGCCGGCGATTTTAGCGTTGATTAAACGAGGATGCTTGTGGGAATCGGCTGAAAGTGAGGGGATGAAAGCGTTTCGAGGGTGGAGGGTGTTTATCGAGAAGGCAGACTTCAAGGGTGAGCCTGTAGGAACGAGCTTGCTCGCGAATGCATTGGATCAGTGAGTAGAGAGGTCTCTGATCTGACGCCTTCGCGAGCAAGCTCGCCCCTACAGGGTTTGCGTGTCTGCGGCCTCGATTACGAAGCGATCAACTGCCGCAATACGTAATGCAGAATGCCGCCGGCCTTGAAGTATTCCACTTCATTCAAGGTGTCGATGCGGCACAGCACCTCGACGTTCTCCTGTTTGCCATTCTCGCGAGTGATCTGCAGGGTCAGGTTCATGCCCGGTTGCAGGGTGGCGCCGGTCAGGCCGGTGATGTTCAGCACCTCCTTACCGGTCAGTTCCAGCGTTTTACGGCTTTGGCCGTTCTTGAATTGCAACGGCAATACGCCCATGCCGACGAGGTTAGAGCGGTGGATGCGCTCGAAGCTCTCGGCGATCACCGCTTTGACGCCCAGCAGGTTAGTGCCTTTGGCCGCCCAGTCGCGGCTGGAGCCGGTGCCGTATTCCTGACCCGCGATGACCACCAGCGGCGTGCCTTCCTGCTGATAGCGCATGGCGGCGTCGTAGATCGGCAGTTTCTCGTCAGTCGGGACGTGCAAGGTGTAGCCACCTTCTTCGTTACCCAGCATTTCGTTGCGAATGCGGATGTTGGCGAAGGTGCCGCGCATCATCACTTCGTGGTTGCCGCGCCGCGAGCCATAGGAGTTGAAGTCTTTCGGCTCTACACCCTTGCTGCGCAGGTAACGGCCCGCCGGGCTGTCGGCCTTGATGTTACCGGCCGGGGAGATGTGGTCGGTGGTCACCGAGTCGCCGAGGATCGCCAGAACACGCGCTTTCTGCACGTCGGCAATCACAGGCAACGGCCCGGCCACGTCTTCGAAGAACGGCGGATGTTGAATGTAGGTGGAATCGTCCTGCCAGACGTAGGTCGGGTCTTTCGACACCTGAATCGCCTGCCATTGCTCATCACCGGCAAACACCTCGGCGTATTCCTTGTGGAACATGCCCGTGCTGACGTTCATCACCGCGTCGGCGATTTCCTTTTGCGTCGGCCAGATGTCGCGCAGGTACACCGGTTGGCCGTCGCTGCCTTCGCCCAGCGGCTCGCTGCTCAGGTCGATGCGCACGGTGCCCGCCAACGCGTACGCCACCACCAGCGGCGGGGACGCGAGCCAGTTGGTTTTCACCAGCGGATGCACGCGCCCCTCGAAGTTGCGGTTGCCTGACAGCACCGATGCCACGGTCAGGTCAGACTGCTGGATGGCTTTTTCGATCGGGTCACGGAGCGGGCCGGAGTTGCCGATGCAGGTCGTGCAGCCGTAGCCCACCAGGTCGAAGCCCAGGGCATCGAGGTACTCGGTCAACCCCGCGGCGTTGTAGTAATCGGTCACCACCTTCGAGCCGGGCGCCAGTGAACTCTTCACCCACGGCTTGCGCTGCAGGCCTTTCTCCACGGCCTTTTTCGCCAGCAGCCCTGCGGCCATCATGACGCTCGGGTTTGACGTGTTGGTGCAGGAGGTAATCGCGGCAATCACCACTGCACCGTTTTTCAGGCGGTAGGTGCTGCCCTCGTATTCGTATTCCGCCTCGCCCACTTGTTCGGCGTTACCGACCGCCACGCCACCGCCGCCTTCACTTTCAAGGCGACTTTCTTCATGTTTGGTGGGTTTCAGGGCGAGACCGAGGAAATCGCTGAACGCTTGGGCGACATCCGGCAGCGCAACGCGGTCTTGCGGACGCTTCGGACCGGCAAGGCTGGCAACCACCGAGCCCATGTCCAGCTCAAGCGCGTCCGTGAACACCGGCTCCTGGCCGGGCAGACGCCACAGGCCCTGAGCCTTGCAATAGGCCTCGACCAGCTTGACCGTATCGTCCGGGCGTCCCGACAGGCGCAGGTATTCCAGCGTCACGTCATCAACCGGGAAGAAACCGCAGGTGGCGCCGTATTCCGGCGCCATGTTGGCGATGGTCGCGCGGTCCGCCAAGGGCAGGTCGGCCAGGCCGTCACCGTAGAACTCGACGAATTTGCCGACCACGCCTTTCTTGCGCAGCATCTGGGTCACGGTCAGCACCAGGTCGGTGGCGGTGATGCCTTCTTTGAGCTTGCCGGTCAGCTTGAAGCCGATCACTTCGGGAATCAGCATCGACACCGGCTGGCCCAGCATGGCGGCTTCCGCCTCGATGCCGCCCACGCCCCAGCCCAATACGCCGAGGCCGTTGATCATGGTGGTGTGGGAATCGGTGCCGACGAGGGTGTCCGGGAAGGCATAGGTGCGGCCGTCTTCTTCCTTGGTCCACACCGTGCGGCCCAGGTATTCAAGGTTGACCTGATGGCAGATACCGGTGCCCGGCGGCACCACGCTGAAGTTATCGAAGGCACTTTGACCCCAGCGCAGGAACGCATAACGCTCGCCGTTGCGCTGCATTTCGATGTCGACGTTTTCGCCGAAGGCCTTTTCATCGCCGAACTTGTCGACCATCACCGAGTGGTCGATCACCAGGTCCACCGGCGACAGTGGGTTGATGCGTTGCGGATCGCCGCCCGCTTTGGCGACGGCGGCGCGCATCGCCGCCAGGTCGACCACGGCTGGCACGCCGGTGAAGTCCTGCATCAGTACGCGCGCGGGACGGTACTGGATTTCCCGGTCGGATTTGCGCTCGCTCAGCCAGGCGGCGATGGATTTCAGGTCTTCGCCAGTCACGGTCTGGTTGTCTTCCCAGCGCAGCAGGTTTTCCAGCAGCACTTTGAGCGACATGGGCAGTCTGTCCAGATCGCCCAGCGCCTTCGCGGCGTCAGGCAGGCTGAAGTAGTGATAGGTCTTGTTGTTGACGTCGAGTGTCTTGAGGCTTTTCAGGCTATCGAGGGAGGGCATGACTAACTCCTTGACGGGTCCGCACGGTACGGACGGGCGAAACGGACTAACGGAACGGGCGGTAAGACGATGTCGTCGAGCGCTCTGGTCGGCGCCTGTTAATGCGCATTGAGTAGTACTGGACCCTCCGGCCAAGCCAGTGGTTCCTGATTCGGCTATCATGCGCCGCTTTCGAGTCATTGAGGTTAATCCTCAAGTATAGGTTGCGCCCGGCCATTGTCCGGTGCGCGAGGAGACCGTCCAGTGAACACCCTTTTCATGCACTGCCGCCCCGGCTTCGAAGGCGAAGTCTGCTCGGAAATCAGCGAGCATGCCGCGCGGCTGAACGTGTCGGGTTATGCCAAGGCCAAACCCAATGCCGCCTGCGCCGAGTTCATCTGCACCGAGCCGGATGGCGCCGAACGCCTGATGAACGGCGTGCGCTTCACCGATTTGATTTTCCCTCGGCAATGGGCCCGCGGCGTGTTCGTCGAGCTGCCGGAAACCGACCGCATCAGCGTCATCCTTGAGCACATGGCCGGCTTTGGCACCTTCGGCAGTCTGTGGCTGGAGGTGGTCGATACCAACGACGGCAAGGAGCTTTCGACGTTTTGTCGCAAGTTCGAAGGCCCGCTGCGCAAAGCGCTGGAGAAAGCCGGGAAACTGGTGGAAAACCCAAGCCTGCCGCGCCTGCTGCTGACCTTCAAAAGCGGCCGGGAAGTGTTTCTCGGCCTGGCCGATGGCGACAACTCAGCGATGTGGCCGATGGGCATTCCCCGCCTGAAATTCCCGCGTGAGGCGCCGAGCCGTTCGACGCTGAAACTGGAAGAGGCCTGGCATCACTTCATTCCCCGTGATCAGTGGGACGAGCGGCTGTCGGGCGACATGACCGGCGTCGACCTCGGTGCAGCGCCCGGTGGCTGGACGTATCAGCTGGTCAGGCGCGGTATGCTGGTGACCGCCATCGACAACGGTCCGATGGCCGAGAGCCTGATGGACACGGGGCTGGTGCAGCACTTGATGGCCGACGGTTTCACCTACAAGCCGCGTCAGCCCGTGGACTGGATGGTGTGCGACATCGTCGAAAAACCGGCGCGCAACGCGGCCTTGCTGGAGACCTGGCTGGGCGAGGGCCTGTGCCGCGAGGCGGTGGTCAACCTCAAACTGCCGATGAAGCAGCGGTATGCCGAGGTGCGTCGCTTGCTCGATCGCATCGAGGAAGGCTTCAAGGCGCGGGGCGTCAAGGTTTCGATTGGCTGCAAACAGCTCTACCACGATCGTGAGGAAGTGACCTGCCACCTGCGACGGCTGGATATGAAGCGCAAAGCGTGAGACAGGGGTTTCAAGCCGTCTGTTGAAGGAGTTGATCGAGTGCCCAAGGAAAATTTACCCCGCGCCTCGGTGCTGCAACACGTCAGCCTCAATGTACGGCGCCTGCGGCATGAGGCGGACTTGAGTCAGACCGTGTTGTCGGAAAAATCCGGGGTCAGCCGGCGCATGCTGGTGGCCATCGAGGCGGGCGAGAGGAACGTCAGCCTGGCGACTCTGGACCGGGTGGCCGAGGCTCTGAACGTGGCGTTCAGTGACCTGATCCAGGCGCCGGACGAGCGTGATCCCAGCCGCATCAACGAAGTCGCCTGGGCCGGGTCCTTGCCGGGGAGCAAGGCGGTTTTGCTGGCCAAGGCGGTCGCGCGGCGTGAGGTGGAATTGTGGGAATTCAGTCTCGCCCCGGGCGAGTCCTATGTTTCCGAGGCCGATCCCGATGGCTGGAGCGAGCAGGTCTACGTGATCGAGGGTTGCCTGACCGTCGCCTTGCCGGATGAAACACGGCAGGTCGCCGCCAGTGAGTTTTTCATGTTCGCCAGCAACCGGCCCCATGCTTATCGCAACGATGGTGACCAGGTGCTGCGGTTTGTGCGCAATGTGGTGCTGTAGAAGGTCGGTGCATCCCATCATCAACATTCGCCAGCAAGCCGGCTCCCACAGATGGGTGCACAGCCGGATGGACCGAAGTGATCCGGGAATGAGTGCCTGCTCACCGATTGGCGAATTGCGGCAATACCTGTGGGAGTTAGCTTGCTGACGAAGAGGCCGAAGCATCCGACAAAGAATGTGCGGCCCAGCGTCAGCCTTCGCGAGCAAGCTCGCTCCCACAGATGCGTGCGCAGCCGGATGGACCGAAGTGATCCGGAAATGAGTGCCTGCTCACCAATTGGCGAACGCCGCAATACCTGTGGGAGTTAGCTTGCTGACGAAGAGGCCGGTGCATCCGACAAAGAATGTGCGACCCAGCGTCAGCCTTCGCGAGCAAGCTCCCACGGGGATCGCGTTCGGCCTCATTGCTGTTGCAAGCGGGACAGCGGATCAACAGTTTGCCCGCGTTAAATCATCAAACCCCGCCAAAACCCGGCATGCGCCGTGCCTTGCATCCTTCGTACCGCAACGGACCGACCAAGGTCCTGCTTGAATCCCTTTGCACGCTCTTCATAATCAGGCGTGCGCGCCCGTGCTGATGGCATGGCAATGAGTAATGCGAAAAAGGCGAAGAATAATGAGTTCAGAGAACACGCAAGCGGGCGCCGATGTCCTCATCGTTGGCGGTGGCCTGAGCGGCACGATGCTGGCGGTGCAGCTGCTGCGTCTGCCGGGCAGGCGGCACATCGTGATCGTCGAGTCGCGCAGCGAACTGGGGCGCGGCGAGGCCTATAGCGCGACCGAGCTGGGTCACACGCTGAACGGCAACGCCGCGCGCATGAGTGTCGATCCGGACAACGCGGACGACCTGACCCAATGGCTCGGTGATTACATCGCCGCAGGCGGCTGGCCCGAGTCTGACGAACAGCATGTCCCGGTGGCCGAACTGTTTCCGCCGCGCGGCATTTTCGGGCTCTATGTGCAGCAGCGTCTGGCCGAAGCCAAGGCCGTCGGCGCGCTTCACGGCTCGACGGTCGAGCACGTGCGTGGCGAAGTCACCGATCTGCAAAGCGATACTTCAGGTGTTGTCCTCACGCTGGCGGACGGTGCTCGGTTGAAGGGCGATCTCGGCGTTCTGGCCACCGGCATGTTCGCGGCCGCTCGAACGCCACAACGCGACTCCAACGCGCTCAATGCCGCAGCGGTCGATCCTTGGGATGTCGAGGCGATGCATCACCTTGATCCGGGCGGGCGGGTGTTGATCATCGGATCGGGTTTGACCATGGTCGATGCGGTGGTGTCGTTGGAACAGGCCGGGCATCGCGGCCCGATCGACGTGTTTTCTCGCCACGGGTTGTTGCCCCACGTGCGCCGCCAACCGCCGGCCTGGCCGGATTTTCTCGGCGCCGATCACAGCATTCGCAGCACGCGGCAGTTGGTCCGGGCACTGCGCGAGCAATGCGAGCAGGCGATTGCGCAGGGCATCGACTGGCAAGCGCCGCTGGACACCGTTCGGGTGCACATCCCGCGGTTGTGGAGTCAGGCGAGCGATCTGCAGCGACGTCAATTCGTTCGCCATGTGCGTCCCTGGTGGGAGAGCCATCACCACCGCTCGCCACCGCCCAGCGCACGGTTGCTGGACCGGCTGGTGGAGGAGGGGCGATTGAACATTCACGCCGCTTCTTTGCTGAGCGTTGAGGAGGCGCACGCGGGGCAGGTGCGGATCAGCGTGCGCTATCGTGGCGATGATCATTCAACGGTAGAAAGCGGTGCGGCGCTGATCAATTCGACCGGCATTCAATACGACTGGCGCCGAGTCGACCGCGCCTTGCCCCGCCAGTTGCTGGCGCGCGGGCTCATTCAGCCAGGACCCTTGGCGCTGGGGATCGCGGCCGATCCGGGCGGCGCGGTCGTTGACGCACAGGGACGGGTGTCTTCCCGCCTGTTCGCCATGGGCCCGCCGTTGCGCGGTCTGTGGTGGGAAAGCACCGCGGTGACCGACGTGGCGTTGCAGGCCAAGGCATTGGCTGCCCGGCTGGTTGCTGGTTGCTGGTTGAAACGAACTCGCACAGGAAGCCCGGCGTCGAAACTGAGTTGTCTTTCTGGGGGGCGGTTTTGCAGCGGAATCAATGGTGAATGACCGACCGCATTCGTCCGAAGTGCGGCCCATACCCTCGTAACCTCGGACGTCTTCCACAGGGTTTGAGGACATGTGTAAATCTGCGTCCAAACCCCAAAACTGTGGGAGCGAGCTTGGTTTGGGCGGCATTCCGACGAATAAGCAGGGTCAGACATATCAATGTTGAACGACCCACCGCATGGCCCCCGATTGTGTCGACTTCGACACAAATTTTGCTGTTTGCTCTAAAGCCCTATCCGAACGAGCCGAAAGCCCGATATCGCCCCGGTTATACCGTTTGAAGCGGCCGGGTGGATCGATGCGATGATCAGGGCTATGGAGGCGTTCAGTCATGTTGAGCTTGAATTTCAGGAACCCGGCGGACGCCGCGACGCTGGTGCAGCAAACCTTCGTTAAAAATCAGCAGGCTGTCGAAGAAACTCCCGCGCCCAGCGCGGCCGACCAGGTGCGTCAGGGCATCGAGGTGTTGCTGTCGCCCGAGGCGGAACAGGCAGCGAAGACCGGTGATAAAAACGCGGACATCGACGCAACCAACTTGCCCAAGCGCATCAAGGAACAGTTGAAGATGATCCGCTCGATTCAGGAGCGCATCGCCAAACGCATGAAAGACATGCAGGCGTTCATGAAAGACCGTTCGCTGTCGCCGAGGGCGCGCGAGGGCAAGATCCGTCAATTGCAGATGGAAATCATGGCCATGACCAACTCACTGATTCAGGCGACCAATCAGCTGAACGAGGCGATGCAGCAAATGAAACTGTCATTGGATGACCGTACATTGGCGGCAACGCTGGTCAGTCCGCAGAACCTTCAGTCCTGATCCAGCAGGCGCGGTCCGGCGCCGCTTTCGCCCAGGCTGTCGCCCCAGTTGCGCAGCGGGCAGGCTTCCATGGACAGGCAGCCGCAGCCGATACAACCGTTGAGTTGATCGCGCAGCGCCGTCAGGCGGTTGATCCGTTCGTCCAGGTCGGCTTTCCAGCGCTCGGACAGCCTGTTCCAGTCCTCGGTGGTCGGCGGGCGATCGGCGGGCAATGTGTCCAGGGCCGATTGGATGCTGGCCAGCGGGATCCCCAGGCGTTGTGCGGTCTTGATCAGCGCCACGCGACGAAGCATGTCGCGAGGGTATCGGCGTTGATTGCCGGCGTTGCGCTGGCTGCTGATCAGACCCTTGGCTTCGTAGAACCGCAGCGCGGTAATGGCCACGCCGCTGCGCGCCGAGAGTTGGCGGACAGTGAGTTCGCGGTTGACCAGCGGGGTATCGGCGCTTCGCATGTCGCTGTGGGCTCCATTGTTGATTGCCAAATCGCACTTGACCTCTAGTTAGGTGGAGGTTTTACCCTTCGTGGCCTCGGTTCGCAACAGGGAGTCCCGCGAAACCCATCGGTAACAGCACCGCAAGATTCGTAGTTCGCACGATCAGGCCATGAAGCATTCTGTTCAGCGACACCCGTCATCAGTGGAGAGCGTCCATGACGTCACAAGACTCAAACCTTCCGTTCAGTCAGTTCGTCGAGTTTATGGTTGATCCGCGTCATCAATCGGGCCTGGTGACGGCGCTCAATGAGCGCTTCGAGCGATTCACCCGCACCTACCCCGGCTTCATCCGCGCCAGCCTGCACGTCAGTGAGGATCAGCAGCGCGTCCTCAGCCATGTGCTGTGGCGGTCCAAGTCCGATTGTGAGAAGGCGTTCGAGAATGCCGAGCAGGGCGAGGGTGATCTGTGGGGGCTGATTCGTGCTCATCGCACCACGGCGATGACCTTCAATGCCTATGAGCTGGTGAGCGAAACGGTCGGGCCGCGCTGACCCTCGGCGCAGATGAACGCTGTTGAGCGTTGCAACCTGTGGCAGCACGCTCACTGCCACAGCTAAGAGGCGAGCCTTCAAGCCATGCGTGTCACACCGACAACTGCATCATCCGGTCACCCTGAGTCTGTTCGCCAGGGCGGCGTTTATTCACGGCCAGCTCGCCAATCTTGATCAGCCGAGCGCGAATCACATTGCGGCTCAAACCCAGCAACTGCGCGGTATGAACCTGGTTGTAGTGGCTGAAGCGATAGGCCGCACGCAGCAGGGCATCTTCGACCTTCTCGTGCAGCGCACCGGCCTGCTCTTCAAACAGCTTTTGAAATGCCCGAGCGAGTAACGCGTCCGTCGAGTCATCGACGATGGGCGACGGCTCATCCTGACGTTCCAGCCTCAGGTTCGACAGGCGCAGGTCATTGGCTTGGATCACGCCATTGCGGCAAATCAACAACGTGTGATGGATAACGTTTTCCAGTTCACGGATATTGCCAGGCCAGCTGTAGGTGCGCAGCTTGTGCTCCGCCTCGCTGCTGATCTGGATCGGCCCGCAGCCCAGACGCTGGCTGTAGACCTCGATGAAGTGACGGGTCAGCGGCATGATGTCGCCTGGCCGTTCACGCAAGGTGCTCAGCTCCAGATTGACCACGTTTAGGCGATAGAACAGGTCCTCGCGGAAATGTCCGGCATTGATTGCCCGTTCCAGCTGCACGTTGGTGGCTGCCAGGACGCGCACGTTGATCGGGGTACTTTTGCGCGAACCCAGCCGCACCACCTCACGCTCCTGCAATACCCTCAACAGCTTGACCTGGATCGCCAAGGGCAGGTCGCCGATTTCGTCGAGAAACAGCGTGCCGCCGTTGGCTTCTTCGAACCAGCCGGCCTTGGCGGTCAGCGCGCCGGTGAATGCGCCTTTCTCATGACCGAACAGCTCGGCTTCCACCAGCGATTCGGAGAATGCACCGCAGTTCACCGCCACGAACGGCTGATGACGACGGCTGCTGAGGTTGTGCACGTGACGCGCGACCAATTCCTTGCCCGTGCCCGTTTCGCCAATGATGAGGACGCTGGCATCGCTGGGCGCCACTTGCTGGATATGGGCCAGCAACGCCTGGGATTTCGGGTCCTCGAACACCTGCGCGGTGGCCCGGATCGAGGTGGCCAGGGCGGGAGAGGGTGGGAGTGTCAGTAGCTGCATGGGGATCACTTGTGGTTGAAACGGTACGCTGGCGGTCATGGATGACTCCTTGTCGCCGTGGGGGACGCCCGCCGGCTGAGCATTACGCTAACGCCCGGCAAACGGGATTCCCGGTGGGAGTGAGCTTGCTCGCGAAGGCTGCGGTACATCCACTGAAGGAGGGATGGATGTACCGGCCTCTTCGTGAGCAAGCTCACTCCCACATAAGGTGGTAGGGGACTTACTTTTGCGGCGGCAGGTCGTTGGCGATCATTTCGCCGAACGGGCCCGTCAGGTTGGTGATGCCGCGACCGGCCAGACTGCGGTAAGGCTCAGGCAGCAACGGGAACACCAGTTCGGCGAAGCGGTACGCTTCCTCCAGATGCGGGTAGCCGGAGAAGATGAAACTCTCGATGCCCAGGTCCGCGTATTCCTTGATGCGGGCCGCGACCTCTTGCGGGTTGCCGACCAGCGCGGTGCCTGCGCCGCCACGGACCAGGCCGACGCCGGCCCACAGGTTCGGGGCGATTTCCAGGTTGTCGCGTCGACCGTCATGCAGCGCGGCCATGCGGCGCTGGCCTTCGGAGTCAAACCGGGAGAAGGACTTTTGCGCGGCGGCGATGGTTTCGTCGCTGATGTGCTCGATCAGCGTGTCGGCGGCTTTCCATGCCTCTTCGCTGGTCTCGCGCACGATGACATGCAGGCGAATCCCGAACTTCACGGTGCGACCGTTGCGGGCAGCGCGTTCGCGGATGTCAGCCAGTTTTTCGGCGACAGCGGCCGGCGGCTCGCCCCAGGTCAGGTACACGTCCACTTGCTCGGCGGCCAGTTCGTGCGCGGCCTCGGAGGAACCCCCGAAGTACAGCGGCGGGTAGGGTTTCTGGATCGGTGGGTACAGCGCCTTGGCGTTCTGCACCTTCAGGTGCTTGCCTTCGAAATCCACCGCTTCACCTTGCAACACGCGACGCCAGATTTTGAGGAATTCGTCAGTGACTTCGTAACGCTCGCTGTGACTCAGGAAACTGCCGTCGCCACGGTTTTCGTCAGGGTCGCCACCGGTCACCACGTTGATCAGCAGACGCCCGCCTGACAGCCGATCCAGCGTCGCCGCCATGCGCGCCGACACAGTCGGGGAGATGATGCCCGGGCGGATCGCGACCAGATAACGCAGGCGTTCGGTGAGCGGCACCAAGGCCGAGGCGATCACCCAGGAGTCTTCACAGGAGCGGCCGGTAGGAATCAGCACGCCGTGATAACCCAGGTCGTCGGCGGCCTGGGCGACTTGTTTCAGGTAATTGAGGGTGACAGGGCGCGCGCCCTTGGTGGTGCCTAGAAAATGGCCGTCGCCGTGGGTCGGTAGAAACCAGAAAACATCCATGAAGAGTCCTTCGAGCAGAATCGGTGGCTTTTGTCGGGGTCGGCTGTGTAGGCCAAGTGGGGACTATTTATAGAGGTTGTGATTTATTCCGTAAAAGAACTGAATTCCATATTTTTAGAACGTAAAGAGATATGCCGGATTTTAAGTGTTGAAACGATTGTCCATGCCGCGGTGGTATCCTCAGCCGCACGCAACCTGCCGGAGCGTGGCTTGTCTCTGGGCCGCTCCTACAGGTGAGAAAAACGAAAAACGTGAAAGAAGCCGCATGACCTCAAAAAAAGAAGTGGCGCCACTCCCCGAAGACCTGCGGGTTTTCCTCACCGTGATTCGCAAAGCCGGATTCGCCGCCGCAGCGGACGAACTCGGGCTGTCCCCGGCTTACGTCAGCAAGCGCATTCAGATTCTGGAATCGACCCTGGCCACACGCCTGCTGCATCGCACCAGCCGCAAGGTCGCTTTGACTGAAGACGGTGAGCGCGTGCAGCGTTGGGCGGTGCGGATTCTTGAGGACTTCCAGCTGCTGCATGACGAGTTGTCCGACGCGCATTCGGCACCGCGCGGTAAGTTGCACCTGTGCAGCTCGTTCGGGTTCGGGCGCAATCACGTGGCGCCGGCGATTTCGAAACTGGCCGAGGCTTACCCCGACCTGGAGGTGCGCCTGGACCTGTTCGACCGAGTGGTCGATATCGTCAGCGAAGGTTTCGACCTGGAGATCCGTGTTGGCGATGACATTCCCGGCCAGCACATCGGCCGGCAGCTGGTCAGCAACCGGCGGGTGCTGTGCGCTGCGCCGGATTACCTGGCACGCCGTGGCACGCCGCAGCAGCTTGCGGACCTCGAACAGCACGATTGTCTGGTGATCAAGGAGCGCGACAACGCTTTCGGCATCTGGCACGTCGAGCGCGACGGGGCGCAGGAAAGCGTGAGGGTCAGCGGACCGCTGTCGTCCAACAGCGGCGAGATCGTCTTGCAATGGGGGCTCGACGGACGAGGGGTCTTGCAGCGTTCGTTGTGGGACGTCAAACCGTTCCTCGAACAGGGACGGCTGGTGCAAGTGCTGCCGGAGTACACCGAAAGCGCCAACGTCTGGGCGGTCTACCCGACACGGCTGGCCAATTCAGGGAAACTGCGCGTGTGCGTGGAGTTTCTGCAGGCGCATTTTCGGGGGTTGTCGTTGTAATTCGCAGGCCCTCACCTCTGTCCCCGTAGGAGCGCACGAGCCATGCGAGGCCGCGATCTGGCGCGAAGCGGCAGTGAAACCAGCTTGCGCGTTGTGCCAGGCAGTCCGCGATTGCGTGATTGACGACTGCTGCGCAGCCGATCGCGGCCTCGCATGGCTCGTGCGCTCCTACAGAGTACCGAGGTGTGTTAGAGCCAAGGATTCTCGGCCAGGTGTTTCTGCTGAAACGCCACTATCTGCTCGCGCTTCTGCAACGTGCTGCCGATCGCATCCAGCCCCAGCAAGAGTGCATTCTTTCTCAATTCATCGATCTTGAACGGCATGACCCGGCCGTCCTGCAAACGAATCTCCTGGGCCTGCAGATCCACCTCGATCTGTGCCGTCTCCGCCTGGCTGATCAGTTTGCCCAACAGCTGAACCTGCGCCTCATCCAGCACGATGGTGAGCACGCCATTGCGCTGGCAGTTGTCGTAGAAAATCCCGGCAAAGCTGCTGCCGATCAGCGCCTTGATCCCCATCTGCTTGAGGCCCCAGACCGCGTGCTCGCGGCTTGACCCGCAGCCGAAGTTCGGCCCGGTCACCAGGAACTTCGCGCCTTGCCAGCCTGGCTGGTTGAGGATGAAGTCGGGGTTGGGTTCGCCCGACGGCAGAAAGCGCAGGTCGAAAAACAGACCCCGGTCCAGCCCGGCCCGGTCAATCCCTTTGAGGAACTGCTTGGGCATGATCACGTCGGTGTCGATGTTGGCCGCCAGCATTGGCGCGGCCTTGCCGCTGACTTGGATGAAAGGCTCCATCTCAGAAACTCCCTTGCAGGCTGCGAACGTCAGTCAGGTGACCGGTAATGGCGGCTGCGGCGACCATCGCCGGACTCATCAAATGGGTGCGCGCGCCGGCGCCCTGGCGGCCTTCGAAATTGCGGTTGGTGCTGGAGGCGCAACGGTCGCCGGGTGCGAGCACGTCGTCGTTCATCGCCAGGCACATCGAGCAACCCGACTGACGCCACTCGAAGCCGGCGTCGCGGAAAATCGCGGCCAGCCCTTCGGCTTCCGCCTGATCACGCACGGCGGTGGAACCGGGGACGATCATCGCCCGCACATGGTCGGCGACGTGCTTGCCGCGCACCACCTTCGCAGCGTCGCGCAGATCTTCGATCCGGGCGTTGGTGCAGGAGCCGATAAACGCGTGGCTGATGACGATATCGCTCAGCGGCATGCCGGCTTCAAGGCCCATGTAGGTGAGGGCGCGGCGCATGTCCTGGCGCAGGATCGGGTCGGCGATAGCCTCCGGGTCTGGCACGCTGCCATTGATCGCGGTCGCCTGATCGGGGCTTGTGCCCCAGGTGACCATCGGTTGGAGGTCACGGGCGTCGAGGTGGATCTCACGGTCGAACACCGCGTCCGGATCGCTGTGCAGGTGTTTCCAGCGGGCCACGGCACGCTCCCACAGTTCGCCTTTCGGCGCGCGGGGTTTGTCTTTGAGGTAGGCGAAGACCTTGTCGTCCGGCGCCATGAAGGCACCGCGCGCGCCAGCTTCGACGGCCATGTTGCAGATGGTCATGCGCGCTTCGACGCTCAGCGCCGCGATGGTCGAGCCAGTGAACTCGATGGCGTACCCAGTGGCGCCCGATGCGCCGATCTTGCCGATCAGCGCCATGATCACGTCCTTCGACGTCAGCCCGCTGGACAGGCCGCCATCGACCGTCACGCGCAGGGTTTTCAGGCGTTTGTAAACGAGTGTCTGCGAGGCCAGCAGGTGTTCGATTTCCGAGGTGCCAATGCCGAAGCCGAACGCACCCAGCGCGCCATAGGTGGTGGTGTGGCTGTCGCCAGCCGCAATCACCATGCCGGGCAGAATGAAGCCCTGCTCAGGGGCGATCACGTGTTCAATGCCCTGACGTTTATCGAGCACGTCGAACAGCTCGATGCCGAATTTTTCGCAGTTGTCGGCCAGGTACGACACTTGCAGCGCGCCACCCGGATCGGCCATGGCGGCGACACGTTGCGGCGCCGTGGGGTTGACGTGATCGACCACCGCCAGTGCGGTTTCAGGCCGCCAGACATCGCGCCCCGCTTCGCGCAAACCGCTGAAGGCCTGCGGGCTGGTGTATTCGTTGATCACCTGACGATCGATATAGAGCAGCACATGGCCCTGATCATCAAGCGTGCACACGGTGTGTGAGTCGATGTGTTTGTCGTACAGGGTTCTTGAGGTCGGTCTTGTTGGCGTCATCAGCAGGCTCACTTGAAAGAAATCACGGCCTTGAAGGCTTGCTGACATCTTAAGCAGGCGAGGGTGGCCATCAATGGCCGAACGGTGAGGGCTTGAAACATGGATCGTGTTTGATGGGTCGGGTTAGGCGCCAGGGCGGGCGCGTTATGACGGGCAAAAAAACAGGCGCCGAAGCGCCTGTGAAGGAGAGCACGTGAAGCGCTGATCATCAGAAAATCTGGGTGAAGAACCAGTACAGCCCGCCCGACAGCAGGATGGCGGCCGGTAGGGTCAGGACCCAGGCCATCGCCAGGTTGCGCAGGGTGCGCATCTGCAGGCCGGAACCGTTGGCGGTCATGCTGCCCGCCACGCCCGAGGACAAAACGTGGGTGGTCGACACCGGCAGGCCGTACATGTCAGCTGCGCCGATGGTCAGCATGGCGACGACTTCCGCAGAGGCGCCTTGGGCGTAGGTCATGTGGGTTTTGCCGATCTTCTCACCGACGGTGACCACGATGCGTTTCCAGCCCACCATGGTGCCCAGGCCCAGCGCGATGGCCACGGCGATCTTGACCCACAGCGGAATGAAGCGCGTGGCATTGTCGATCTGCTGCTTGAACAGCTGCACCTTGCCTTGGGTGTCCGCGTCGAAATTGCCGACCTTGTTCTTGTCCATCAAACGGATGGCCTCGGAGGTCAGGTACATGTCGTTACGCACGTTGGCGGTCGCTTCGGCGGGCACTTTGGACAGCGACCCGTAGCTGCCAACCTGATCGCCGATCTTGCCGGCCATGACCGCCAGCGCCGGAATCAATTCTGGCGTTGCCTGTTTGTCGCGAATGTAGTTGGACAGCGTCTGGCGCGAGTCGGCCGGTGCGGGCAGCGGCGCGGTCTTGATCAGTGCCTGTTGGGTGACCTGCGCGACCGCGGCGAACTGCACCGACTGATCGGCAGGCATCGCACGGTTCAGCGCGTAGGCCATCGGCAGTGTGCCGACGAGAATCAGCATGATCAGGCCCATGCCTTTCTGACCGTCGTTGGAGCCGTGGGCGAACGACACGCCGGTGCAGGTCAGGATCAGCAGGCCACGAATCCACAGGGGCGGCGGCTGGTTACCTTCCGGCGCCTTGTACAGCGCGCGGTTTTTCACGAACGCGCGCAGCGCCAGCAGCAACAGCGCCGCGCAGGTGAAGCCCACCAGTGGCGACAGCAGCAGCGAGTAGCCGATTTTGGTGGCTTGCGACCAGTCCACGCCGCTGGTGCCGTCACGGCCGTGCATCAGCGCGTTGGCAACGCCGACCCCGATGATCGAGCCGATCAGCGTGTGCGACGACGACGCCGGCAGGCCGAGCCACCAGGTGCCGAGGTTCCACAGTATCGCCGCGATCAGCAGGGCGAAGATCATCGCGTAACCCGCCGAGGAGCCGACCTGCAGAATCAGTTCCACCGGCAGCAGGGCGATGATGCCGAACGCCACCGCGCCGCTGGAAAACAGCACGCCAAGAAAGTTGAACACGCCCGACCAGACCACCGCGAAGTTCGGCGGCAGGGAGTGGGTATAGATGACGGTTGCCACCGCGTTGGCGGTGTCGTGAAAGCCGTTGACGAATTCGAAACCCAGCGCGATCAGCAGTGCTACACCGAGCAGCAGGAAAGGCGTCCAGGTCAGCACGACCGTGCCCAGTTCATCCATGTCCTGCTTGAGGCTGTAGGCGGTGAACAACAAGCCCAGGCCGAGCACGGCGAAGAAGATCACCATCGTCAGAACGCCGGGCTTGCGCCCGAATTGGGAACTCAGCCCGGCACCTTGTTGCAAGGAGCCTTGAGCCAGTGTTGGGGTCGCCATGATTCACAATCCTGTTGAGATGGGATGACAATCATGATCATTTCAAAATGTGACAGAGATGCGACGCAGGTCAGGCAAGCGACGGATTTGTTGCGCTAAGGGACAGATGGCATTGGAAAAATGGGTTTCGCCCGATCACTTCGGGAACGCAAACCCGCCTTTTATTCTGCCGAGGGCTCCTACAAGGGATTGCGCAACGCCACGCTCAATAATCCCGACTCTTGCGAAACGCCCAGCGCCCGGCGATGAACGTGAACGTGGCCACCAGTGCCACCAACACCCAGAACCCGTGAGGGTCCCCGGCCAGCGGAATGCCACCAACGTTCATGCCAAAGAAACCAGCGACGATGTTGATCGGCAGTGCTAGCACGGTCACAACGGTCAGGGTGAACAGCGTGCGGTTGGTCTGTTCGTTGAGGTTGGCGGCGATTTCTTCCTGCAGCAGCTTGATACGTTCACCCAGCGCCGTGAGGTCGCTGATCACCAGCGCCGACTCTTCAGTGGACTGTCGCAGTTCCTGTAAATCGTCTTCCAGCAACCAGGTAGGCGGGCGGTGCAGCAAGCGCATCAGGGAGCCCGGTTCCAGCGCCAGCAGGCGTTGCAGGCGCACCAGCACCCGACGCATGGTCCCCAGTTCGGTGCGGTTGTTGCTCAGCCGCTGCGAGAGCAACTGGTCCTCGATCTTATCGACGCTGATGCTGGTCTTGCGCATGAACTGCGCCAGGACTTCGCTCTGATCACGCAGCAGGTGCGCCAGCAGCTCAAGGGGCGAGCGGAAGATTTCCCCGTGCTTGACCGAAGAGCGCAGCTTGTCCACCGAGCGCAACGGCTGATGCCGGGCCGAGATCATCAGGTTGCTGCGCACGCAGACCCACAAGGTGGCGATGTCGGTGGACACCCGATTGAAGTCGAACACCACGTCGTTGACCACCGCCAGCAGGGCGGAGTCGACGTGCTCAATCCGCGTCGAGCGCGAGCCCTCATGCAGGGCTTCGAGGAATTCGTCGGGCAATTCGAAATTGGTTTTCATCCAGCGTTCGCAACTGGCGTGGGCCAGGTTCAGGTGCAGCCAGACGAATTCGTGGGGATCGGCAGGGGCCCGCAGGCATTCGAGGGCAGTACTGGAGTCGATTTCTCGACCGGGTTCACCAGGGCGAAAGCGAAAACCGTACAGCAGCCCGAACAGGTCGGATTCCTGATGAGGAGCAATGCGTTGATTCATGAAGGCTCACAAGCGAAGAGGCCGCTAAAGACACAGGATCTGAAGCGGCATCATCGCAAGCGGTTTTGACAGTTTTGTGACGGTTTGTATCGGCGCGTTACAGCAACGCTTTTGTAGGAGCGCGCTTGCCCGCGAAGGTGCCGACTCAGATACCTTAATGCCGACTGACACGCTGCAATCGCGGGCAAGCGCGCTCCTACATGAAGGAATGGGTCACACCATGGACAGACGCTTCTTGCGAATCGGCGCGGGCCATGAGGTGTCGATCAGCAGTTCATCCTCGATGCTCAGCTCAATGTCTGCGGCGGCAGCGTTCAACTGAAGGTGATGCGGATCGACCGCTTTCGGAATCGCGATCACACCGTCCTGCCTCAACACCCACGCCAGGCTGATCTGCGCGGGCGTGGCGTCATGCCGTTCGGCGACTTCGAGGATCGCGGGATTCATCAGCAGGTTCCCGGCCTGACCGATCGGGCAGTAGGCCATGAGCGGCATCCCGGCGCTCTGCATCCAGGGCAGCAGGTCGTATTCGATGCCGCGCTCCTCCGGGTTATAGAGCACCTGATTGGTAGCGCAGTGCGGGTTGTTCAGCTCGAGCATGTCTGACACGTCGAAATTCGACACGCCCCAGCGCCCGATCTTGCCCGCTTCGCGCAGCCGTTCGAAGGCCTCGACGGTTTCTTCGAGCGGGTAAGAACCGGGCCAGTGCAGCAGATAAAGGTCGATGTAGTCGGTCTTCATGCGTTGCAGGCTGCGTTCGCACGCGGCGGGAATGCCCGTGCGGCTGGCGTTGTGCGGGTAGACCTTGCTCACCAGCATGACCTTGTCGCGCCGACCGGCAATGGCTTGACCGACCACTTCCTCAGCGCCGCCTTCACCGTACATCTCGGCAGTGTCGATCAGGGTCAGGCCCAGATCAATGCCCTGCTGCAGCGCTGACACCTCTGCGTCACGCTGGTGCCGATCCTCCCCCATGCGCCAGGTGCCCTGACCGATGACGGGGACGGATTGGTCTGCCAGTTGAAGCGTACGCATGGGATGCCTCCTGCCGAATGGGGTAATGAGAGATCAGGCAGTTCAGGCGGGCAGGGGTTCAATTTGGTAAGCAGGTTCGGACTTCACGCTTGGAGCTTCACGCCCAACTGAGGGGCCGACGCATAAACCCTGTGGGAGCGAATTCATTCGCGAGAGGCCTTACAGTCGATACATTTCTGTCGCCGGGACCTACGTTTCGCGAATGAATTCGCTCCCACAGTCTGATCTCCATCAGACAGTCATTTCTGTGCCTGCGCCTGTTCCGGACTCTGCGCCGGCCTGGAATTCTCCCAACCGCCACCCAGCGCCAGGAACAAATCGATCTGTCCCATCGCCACCTGCGTGTTCGCCGCCGCCAGTTGCGCGGTAACGTCGGTGTAGGTGCGTGTGGCCTGCAAGTCCGCCAGGAACGATTCGCGGCCTGCCAGGAAGAAGCGATGGGTCTGGTCCGCCGCCTGTTTTGCCGATTCTTCGGCGTCCGCCAGCGCATCGCGGCGTTCCAGCAGCGCGGTGTATTGCGACAGGCCGGTCTGGGCTTCGCGGATGGCATTGAGCACCACGCCATCAAAGTGCGCGAGCGCGGCCTGGTTCGAGGCCTCCGCCATGTGAATCCGGGCGCGTGCGCCGTTGGACGGGATGGTCCAGTTGATCACGCCGCCGAAACCCCAGCGGTTGGTCGAGGGTTCGCCCAGTTCCTTGAGGATACCGACGGTCCCGACGGTGGCACCGATGCTGATGTCCGGATACAGCTCGCCGGTGGCCACGCCGATCGCAGCGCTGGAGACGGCCAGGCGACGCTCGGCCTGACGCACGTCCGGACGACGCTTGAGCAGTGCCGCGCCGTCGCCCACGGGCATGACCTGAGCAATGCGTGGCAGCTCGGCGCAGTCAGCGACGCCCTGCGGCAGTTGATTCAATGGTCGGGCCAGCAGCATCGACAGGCGATACAGCCCGGCGCGACGTGCCGCCTCATAGCGCGGCAAGTCGGCGCGCAGAGATTTGAACTGGGTTTCAGAACGGGTGACCTGGGTTTCGTCACCACGACCGGCATCGCGCAGGCGTTGGGTCAGCGACAGGCTTTGCTTTTGCAAGTCCAGCGAGTGCAGGGCGATTTCGTGTTCTTCGTTGGCGGCGCAGATTTGCGTGTACGAACGCACCACATCGGCGACCAGGGTGATACGTGCGGTGTCCGCCGCTGCCTGAGCCGCGTCGGCGTTGGCCTCGGACGCTTCGATACCGCGCTGCAAAACACCGAACAGGTCGAACTGATAGGACGTGGTCAGGCTGGCGTCGCCGACGTTGGAGACCGGGACTTTTTCCGGCAGCAGGAACGCCTGTCCGGCCTCCTGCAGACGCTGTGCGCCCGCCTTGGCGGTGTTGGTGAACCCGCCGGCGGCATCGGCCTCGCTCACCTGGTAACGCGCACGCTGCAAGTTGGCGGCGGCGACGCGCAGGTCGGTGCTGGACACCAGTGCCTGAGCCACCAGTTGGTCGAGTTTCGGATCGTTGTACAGGCGCCACCAGTCGGCAGGCACGGGCGCCGACACCACGTTGGCTGAGGTGCCTGCAAGTTCGCCCTGCAAGTCCTGACGATTGACCGCCGCGTCTTTGGGCAGCGAGTAATCCGGCCCGACCACGGTGCAGGCCGAGAGCAACATGCCCAAACCAGCGGTTAACAGGCGTGCGCCGGGTTTCATTGAGCGACTCCTTTATCAGTGGCCTTGGCGTCGGTCTTGCGGGCCGTCACGTCATCGATGATCGAGACCGTGGCGGTACGGCCGGCAATCATGCGGAAGTCTTCGGGCACTTCATCGAAGGCGATGCGCACTGGGATCCGCTGGGCCAGACGCACCCAGCTGAACGCCGGGTTGACGTTGGGCAGCAGGTTCGAGCCGCTGCTGCGGTCGCGGTCTTCGATACCGGCCACGATGCTCACCACATGGCCGCGCAGGCGAGCGTTGTCGCCGATCACGCGGATGTCCACCGCCGAGCCAATGTGAATGCCGTCCAGTTTGGTTTCTTCGAAGTAGCCATCCACGTGGTACGACGCACTGTCGACCACCGACAACACGGGGCGCCCGGCGCTGACGAACTCGCGGTCGCGCGGCGCACGGTCGTTGAGGTAGCCGTCGACCGGGCTGCGGATCACCGAACGGTCGAGGTTGAGCTGCGCGGCATCGACCGCTACCTGGGCTTCGTTCATCGCCGACAGGGCGCGGGCTTCCTTGGACTGGCTTTCCTCCAGTTGCTCGCGAGCGACCAGGTTGCCCAGGCCACGGTTACGCCTGTTCTCGCGTTGTGCCTGCTCCCAGGTTTCCTTGCGCTCGGACAAGGTGGCCTGTGCCTGGCGCAGCGCCAGACGGAAGCGGTCCTGATCGATGGTGAACAGCACCTGGCCCTTGCTGATCGCCTGGTTGTCGCTCACCGAGACTTTTTCGATCAGGCCGGACACGTCCGGGGCAATCTGGATCACGTCGGCGCGGATGTGGCCGTCGCGGGTCCAGGGGGCGTACATGTAATACATCACCATGCGCCAGACGACGATCGCGGCGAGGATGACAACCAGCAGTGTCAGGACCACACGGCCCAGCGTCAGTAGAGGTTTTTTCATTTCATCAGGTATCGACTAAGGGTATCCACGACGCCGAGCAGCAGAGCGTATAGACCGACGTTGAACAAAGCCCGGTGCCAGACCAGGCGGTAAAAGTGCGCACGCGTGAGGACCGCGTGGACCACCAGAAAAATCACGTAAGCGATGCCCATCAGCACCAGGAAGGTGGGCAGGAAAATCCCGCTGATATCCAGATCACCGATCACAGTGGCGCTCCATCGATGCCATACGGCGGTTGTTCTGCCTGCTCGGCTTGCACATCGACGATCTCCACGCCCGGCAGCAGGGCCAGACGCAAGCCGCTCAAGGCGTGCAGCAGGTGCAGACGGGAGGCGTCATCGCCCATCCAGTCATAGGTCAGCGAGCGGCGCGCGCGGTCCATGGTCATCAACAGACCCTTGGGCGCGGGCAAACGCTCACGGGCCTTCAGGCAGGCACGAAAGTAGCTGCCGACTTCGGTCGCCACCTGGCGCAGCAGTTGGCGCGGAACCGCATCGACCCGTGGCATGTACGCCAGCAGGTCGAGCATATTCAGCGCCACGCGCACTTCGCGCAGGGCGATGTTGGTGTCTTGCGCGGTGATCGCCAGACGCGGCAGGTGCTGCATCAGACGGTCGAGCATGCGCACACCCATCCGACGGTGTTCGGCCAGCGTCGCTTCTTCGCTGAGCGAAACAATGTCGCCCCAACTGAAACGGGTCAGACGTCGGGCCGCAGTTTCAGTGCCGAAAGGCCTGACGATGAGTGTCCAGACGAAGGCAAAGGCCAAGCCTGCCGGGCCCGCCAGGTTGGAATTCACAAAGTTGAGGAAGTCAGCGTCGTAAGCACTCTGGATGCTGATAAAGGACGAGGTGTTGACGATGGTCAGCAGCGTGCCCAGGTAAAACTTCGGCTGCACGGTCAGTGTTCCGACGCAGATGAACGGCACGGCGAAGGCCAGCACCAGCATCGGAAAGTCATGCAGGTTCGGCAGCACCACGAACAGATAGAGGCTGGCGAAGATCACCGACATCAGCGTCCAGAAGAAAAAGCGGTAGATCTGTGGCGCAGGGTCGTCCATCGCCGCAAAAAAGCTGCAGGAGACCGCCGCCAGCGCCACGGCACTGGCGCCGTCTTGCCAGCCCAGCAGAATCCACAGTACCGACGCGACGATGATTGCACTGACGGAGGTCGCCACCGAGTACAGCATCATGCCCTTGTCGAGGAACGGCGAAAGACGGGCGAGGCGCCAGTGGCGATAGACCGCCTTCCACGGCCGATGATCACCGGTTTCGATGGCGCATTGCAGGCTGCGGCAGTCCTGCCACAGGTCAATCCACTCACGCAGACGATACAGCGCGTTGGACAACAGCAACTGGCGGCGGTCATCCAGTTGCGCCGGTGTTGGTTGCAGCCGATCCAGTTCGCTGTGCAGCGCTTCCCAATAGCGGACCGGTGCGCCCTCGGCGGTTTTTTCCAGCCAGTCGCGGCATTCGATGATCAGCGGCGCCAGGTCGGCGACCAGCTCCGGTGTGCGGCGCTCCAGCGCCCATAGCGCGTCATCGAGGGCATCGATGACGGGCAGCAGGTGAATCATGCGGCCACGCAGTTCCTTGGCGTTGCGCACGGTCTGGCGATGGGTGCCTTCGTGGGGCAACTGGCCGATCATCAGCTCCAGGCTGTTGAAGGTGCCGACCATGGCCGTGCGCAGTGCGCCGACCGTTTCCGGTGTGGCGCTGCGCGAGAGGAACAGGTCGCTGTAGGTCGAGGCGTCCTTGACCCACTTGCCCATCGAATCGACCAACACTGGCGCCAGGCGACGCGGCCAGAACATCGCGCCCACCACGGCCGCACAGACGATGCCCAGCAGGATTTCTTCGGTCCGCGACACGGCGATGTCGAACACCGCTTGCGGGTTGTCCACCACCGGAAAGGAAATCAGCGGCATGGTGTAACCCGCCAGCATCAGCGCATAGCTGTTGGCGGTGCGCAGGTGCAGGGAAAGGAAAAGCAGGGTGCCGGTCCACAGCGCGATGACGATGGCCAGCAAAAACGGCGTCTGCACGAACATCGGCACCACCAGCACCGAAGCGGCCGCGCCGAGAAAAGTCCCCGCAGCGCGGTACAGCGCCTTGGAGCTGGTCGGTGCCACGAACGGGCTGGAGACGATATAGACCGTGGCCATCGCCCAATACGGACGCGGCAACTCGAAGATCAGTGCGATGTACAGCGCAAGCATCGACGCGGCAAAGGTACGGATGCCGTAAAACCAGTCGCGGGACGGCGGAACACCGTCGAAGAAGCCTTTGAATATGCCGTTCAAGATGACAGCTCCGGCCCCACGGGGCTGGCGTTGGCGAAGGCTTTGAAGACCCGCAGCGTGGCCTCCAGGTCGGCCGGATCAATGCTGCTGAACACATCGCGACGCAGGCGGATCAGTTCTTCTTCTATGGAGTTGGCCAACGCGCGGCCCTCGTTGGTCAGGCTCAGGGCCTTGGCACGGCGGTCGGTCGGGTCTTCGGTCCGCTGCACAAGATTGGCCTTGCCCAGTTGGTCGAGTAAACGCACCAGCGAAGGACTTTCCAGGCCACAGGCCTGAGCCACCGTGACCTGGCGCACGCCTTCACCCAGCCGCGCGATCATCAGCAAGGGACCTGCGCACGCCTCGGACACGCCATAGTTCATCAGCGTGGTCTGACACACGCGCCGCCATTGACGGGACGCCGCGACGACGCCGCCGGTGATGTGCATTTGCAGTGAGTCTAGGGTCATGAAGGTGCCACTGGGTTGATTCACGAAAAGGATTTTGGTTAGGCAGTGAATGATTAGTCTCAGTATTATTAGGTTGCTAACTATTAATATCCGGTAACAAAGTTGATTCGTCAAATGAAAAGTGGACAAGCGGTGGGGCGAAGTTGTCGCGTTGAGATCGCCCCTATGCTCTCCGTGGCGTGGCCACGTCGAAATTAGAGACCGTCTGTCGGACTTTTTCGTGGCGTTTGAACTTAATTTCGGATTTCTGATCTCGCCAAACCAAAAAAATGGCGGGGTAAGAAAGGAGGACCGTGTCCAGAAATCGGGACGTTGATCAAACTTTGTTCAATCCGGCGTTAGAACCGGTTGATGTTGTAATAGTGGCATTGGCTATTTTTCGCGCAATTTCGGCGGTTTCTTGACTGTATGGACACGTTAAAGAACAACCGATTCAGCCGATAGCAAAGACGACAGGAATCCGGGCTTAAAACCCCGTTCCAGACACCTCCCTTTGCTGGTGCGCAGTGCGCACCCACGAGTGCAACATGATCGATCTCGCCACCTGGAATCTTTCCGTACCTGTCGGTACGCCCGCCGTCACCGTCGATACCCCAAAATTGGTCGGCGGCTACCAGGATGGTTACTTCCGCTCCGGAGACACCTTGTTCTTCTGGGCGCCAGTGACCGGGTCACGGACTGATAACGCTATCTACCCGCGCACGGAATTACGCGAAACCTACGCCAACGGTGCGGTCCACAACTGGACCTACACCCAGGCGGACAATTTCCTGCGCGCGGCGCTGACCGTGGATCAAGTGCCGTCGACGGGCAAGATCGTTATCGGCCAGATCCATTGCTATGGCAGCACCGAGCCGTTGATCAAGCTGGAGTATCAGTACAAGGAGAAGACCAAAAACGGCAACATCGTCGCCAAGTTTCGCCTGACACCGACATCGGAACCCGAGGTGATTCAGATCGCCACGGGCGTGCTGCTCAAGGAGCGCTTCACGTACACCATCCACCTGACGCCGTCCGGCAACCTGACGGTGAATGCGCACGAGATGCAGTGGGGCACCAAGCTTGATCCGAGCTGGAACGGCAAACAGCTTTATTTCAAGGCGGGCGTGTATACCCAGGACAACACCGGGTACGCGACGGAGGGTGGGGCGGCGACGTTTTACAAACTGCAGATCTCGCACGATAAAAAGGCATAAATCCGATGCAGCTCAACTCACCGTAAGAGCCGGCTGGCGAACGCGGTGGGTCGGTGATTACGAGGGTGAATGACCCCCCGCATTCGTCCGAAGTGCGGCCCAGACCCTCGTAACCTCGGACGGCTCCTACACGTGCTGCTTCGTTCCGATGATTTGTGGTCGACATCAAACCTGTGGGAGCTGGCTTGCTGGCGAATGCAGTGTATCAAGCAACATTGATTTCACTGACCCACCGCATTCGCGGCCCTCGTAACCTCGGACGGCTCCTACACGTGCTGCTTCGTTCCGATGATTTGTGGTTGACATCAAACCTGTGGGAGCCGGCTTGCTGGCGAATGCGGTGTATCGGTCAACATTGATTTGACTGACCCACTGCATTCGCGGCCCTCGTAACCTCGGACGGCTCCTACATGTACTGCTTCGTTCCGATGATTTGTGGTCGACATCAAACCTGTGGGAGCTGGCTTGCTGGCGAATGCAGTGTATCAAGCAACATTGATTTCACTGACCCACCGCATTCGCGGCCCTCGTAACCTCGGACGGCTCCTACACGTGCTGCTTCGTTCCGATGATTTGTGGTCGACATCAAACCTGTGGGAGCGAGCTTGCTCGCGAAGGCGGTGTATCAGGCGACATTGATTTCACTGACCCACCGCATTCGCGGCCCTCGTAACCTCCGACGGCTCCTACATGTACTGCTTCGTTCCGATGATTTGTGGTCGACATCAAACCTGTGGGAGCCGGCTTGGTGCGGGCCGCGTTCGGACGAATGCGGTGTATCAGTCAACATTGATTTCACTGATCCACCGCATTCGCGGCCCTCGTAACCTCGGACGGCTCCTACACGTGCTGCTTCGTTCCGACGATTTGTGGTTGACATCAAACCTGTGGGAGCCGGCTTGCTGGCGAATGCGGTGTATCAGTCAACATTGATTTGACTGACCCACCGCATTCGCGGCCCTCGTAACCTCGGACGGCTCCTACATGTACTGCGTCCGCCCGAGAACGTGCGGCAGCCATCGAATGATTATCGAGCAGAGAAGACCAGCGCGAAGCGGATCCGGCCAGGCACGGGCTGGCTCACTGTCACTTCGCCCCCGTGCAACTGCATGATCGCGGCGACGATGGCCAGGCCGAGGCCGTTGGAGTCGGAGCTTTGGTGGCGTGAAGCGTCGCCGCGGTAGAAACGGTCAAACAGCTTGCCCAGGGCCGAGTCACTCAGAACGGGGCCCTGGTTCTCCACCTCGATGCGGCAGGTCTTCTCTGCGTTGACCACGCGGATCTCGATCTCGCTGCTTTCATCGGCATACCGGATCGCGTTAGCCACCAGATTGCTCAGTGCCCTGCGCAACAGCAGAGGATCAGCATCCAGTTGGCCGCCGCCCTCAGTGCGCAACGTCATCTGTCGCTCTTCGGCCAGGCCTTCGAAATACCCCGTCACCCGCTGCAATTCGTCCTCCAGACTCAACGTCTGGCGATTGAGCGCCGCCTGCGCATCGTCGGCGCGGGCCAGGAACAGAATGCTTTCGACCATCCGCGAGATACGCTCCAGTTCCTCAAGGTTCGAGGCCAGCAGCGCCTGGTATTCATCAGCAGTCCGGGGTTGACGCAGAGCGACCTGACAGTGGCCCATCAGGGAGCCGACGGGCGTGCGGATCTCATGCGCCAGGTCGGCGGAGAACTGGGTCAGGCGCTGATAACCATCGGCTAGGCGATCCAGCATGCCGTTGTAGGCGTCGCTCAATTGCTGCAACTCCACCGGCGTGTCGCGGCTGTCCATGCGGCTGTCCAGTCGGGCCGGGGTGATGGCCGCGGCGTGATCGGCCATTCTGCGAAGGGGCCGCAAGCCCCGCCGCAGCAACAGGTAACCCAGCAATGCCGTGAGCACGAATGCCAGCGCGACGGCAAACAGAATGCGGTTGCGAAAATTCGCCAGCGTGGCCATTTCCTTGACTGCAAGGTGCGCGGCGGTCAGGTGCACGACTTTGCCGCCGGAGATCGCCTCGACCGTGGCGGCGCGCATGGGCACGTCTGGCGCCGGTCCGGCGTTGACCCTGCCGCTGCGCAGGGCATCGGCGCTGAGCGGTGCATTGGCTTTGACCACCGGCATGTCCGGTAACGGCGCATGCAGTGGGTTGACCATGATCACCGGGGACTTGCCAGGCTCGGTGATGATGAAAATATCGTCCTCGCTGTCGAGCATGTTTTCGAACAGCTGAGGGCTGCTGCGCAAGGTGTCGAGCGTCAGGTCGTACTGCAGCAATTTGCGAAAGTGATCGAGCCGCGCCAGCACCGCGTGGTCGCTGCGAGTCATGACCGCGGCTTTCATGGTCTCGTAGAGGTACATCCCGGCGCTGGCCACGGCGAGCATCGCCACCACGGAAAACGCCAGGGTCGAGCGCAGGGTCAGGGAAGGCTGGCGTCGGGCTCGCATGGCCGCACCTCGCAGACGTAACCGATGCCGCGCACGGTGTGAATCAGTTTGACGGGGTAGGGCAGGTCGATCTTGCTGCGCAGGCGTTTGATCGCCACGTCGACCACGTTGGTGTCACTGTCGAAATTCATGTCCCAGACTTCCGAGGCAATCTGCGCGCGGGACAGGACGTCACCTTCGCGCCGCAGGAACAGATGCAGCAGAGAGAACTCCTTGTTGGTCAGGGTGATCACCTGTTGCTGGCGCGTGACCCGGCGTCGCAGCAGGTCGAGTTCCAGATCGGCAAGATGAAAATGGTCGGCCTCGCGCACCACGCCACGGCGCAGGATCGTGCGGATACGCAGCAGCAGTTCGGTGAAGGAAAACGGCTTGACCAGGTAATCGTCGGCGCCCAGTTCCAGCCCGCGAATGCGGTCCTGCAGTTGATCGCGCGCGGTGAGAAACAGCACCGGTACGTCTTGTTTGGCGCGCAGGATTTCGATGATCTGCCAGCCGTCGATGCCCGGCAGCATGACGTCCAGCACCAGCAGGTCATAGCGCTGCTCCAGCGCCATGTGCAGGCCGTCGGTGCCGTGTTGTGTCCAATCCACCTTGTAGCCGGACTCGCTGAGGCCCTTTTTCAGGTACTCGCCGGTCTTGGTGTCGTCTTCGATAAGCAGGATGTGCATCGTCTGTCTGGCTCGCTTCACGTCATTGGCGGCGCGGCCGACACGTGGCATCAGGTGTTGATTTGAAGGGCAACTAAACGGCTGAGCACCGTGTCGAACGTGGAGTGTAACCAACTGGCGCTGTCCGGTCGGTTACATTTTTGTCATCGGCGCAGCGTGTTCGAGGCTTCCCGGGTGAATGACAAAAATGTCATCGGCCGGTCATCGTGCAGTGCCGGTTCGGGGCACAGGATGATCGCCATTCAACCCGCACCTCCAATCGACAAGGATCCTCACAATGAAGATGAAGACTGCTCTGTCCACCACCTTCGGCATGCTGATGCTCAGCGCTGCCGTCATGGCCTCGGCCGCCGACATGCCGGTGGTCAAACCGTTGCGTGGCACGGTCGACAGCGTCGAAAACAACACCTTGAACTTCACCACCCGTTCCGGCGCTCACCAGAGCATTGGCCTGACGGACAAAACGGGCATCCGTTCGGTGTCCAAGACCAGCATCGACACCATCAAGTCGGACAGCTTCATCGGTTCGGCTGCCACCCCGCAAGCTGACGGTACGCTGAAAGCGCTGGAGGTGACGGTGTTCGAAGCGAGCCTCAAAGGCAGCGGCGAAGGTCACTACGGCTGGCAGAACGCCGACGGCAGCACCGGCACCATGACCAACGGCACCGTGGGCAAGCTGACCCAGGCCAACGGCCGTACCTTGAGCGTGAGCTACAAAGGCGGTGAGAAGCAGCTGGTCGTGCCGGACGACGTGCCGATCGCTTACGTGCAGGCAGGCAAGGTGGACGAGTTGGTCAAAGGCGCCAAGGTCGTGGTCTTCCCGGCCGAAGACGGCAAGACTGCTCGCGGTGTCGCCGTCGGCAAGGATGGCTTCCAGCCTCCGATGTAAGCGATTGCGGTGTGTCATCAGCACCGCGTTGCCTCATTCGCGAGCAAGCTCGCTCCCACAGGGTTCGTTGTCGCTGACCCGGTCCGGTGAAACCACCTCGGACCTGTGGGAGTGAGCTTGCTCACGAAGACATCTGTCCGGGCACCACTACACTTGGGATTGGATGCTTTCCCGAGATCTCCGTGATGAGCCTTACACCATGAAAAAAACCAGAATTCACCCATGGCCCATTCGCCTGACGCACTGGATCAATGCCTTCGGCATGGTCTGCATGTTCATGAGCGGGTGGGGCATCTATAACGCATCGCCGTTGTTTCGTTTCTCTTTCCCTCGGGATTTCACCTTGGGTGGCTGGCTCGGCGGCGCGCTGGCCTGGCACTTCGCGGTCATGTGGCTGCTGGTGATCAACGGCCTGATCTACGTGCTCTACAGCCTGTTCAGCAAACACTTTAAACGCGACTTTCTTCCGGTCACGCCGACCGCGGTCAAGCGCGACTTGGTCGATGCCTTGCGCTTTCGCCTCAAGCACGAGAAGGGCGTGTACAACGCCGTCCAGCGGTTGATGTACTGGCTGGTCCTGGCCGCAGGCGTGTTGATCGTGGTCTCGGGGCTCGCGATCTGGAAGCCGATTCAGCTGCAGGAATTGACCGCACTGTTCGGCGGGTATGACTTCGCCCGATTCGTTCATTTTGCGGCGATGGCGGCGATCGGGGCGTTCGTCGTGGTGCACCTGGCATTGGTGCTGTTGGTCCCCAAAACCCTGTTGCCGATGATCACCGGTGGCGTCAAAACGGTTGAAAGCGGGAAGGTCGAACATGATTGAACCGAAAAAACGCGCCATCCAGCGTATTCGCCTGGAACCGGCGCAACAGACCCAGCTGGAAAGCATCCAGCGCCGGAATTTCCTGAGAGGCGGGCTGACCGTGGGCGCGATGGCGATGCTCACCGGCTGTAACCTGCAGGATGGCGATCAGGTGGACAAGGTGCTCTGGGCCATGTCGCGCTGGAACGACCGGGTGCAGGCGTGGCTGTTCAGCGGACAGAAGCTGGCGCCGACGTTCCGCAAGGAGCAGATCCGCAATCCGTTTCCGTTCAACGCGTTTTATAGCGAGGACGACATCCCTGATCTGGACGTGGCGGACTGGAAACTCGGTGTCTCCGGGCTGGTGCGTGACAAGGCGCCGTGGACGCTGGACGGCCTGCGCAAACTGCCACAGCGGACTGACATTACGCGGTTGATCTGTGTCGAGGGCTGGAGTGCGATCGGGCAGTGGGGCGGTGTCCCGCTGAGGACGTTCCTTGAGCATGTGGGCGCGGACACGACGGCGAAGTTTGTCGGGTTCAAGTGCGCTGACCGCTATTACTCGAGTCTGGACATGCCGACCGCGTTGCACCCGCAGACGCTGCTGGCGCTGGATTTCGGGGAGGTGGCGTTGCCGCCCGACTATGGATATCCGTTGCGGGTGAGGGTGCCGACCAAGCTGGGGTTCAAGAACCCCAAGCACATTGTCGAGATCTTCGTGACCAATGATTATCCGGGTGGGTATTGGGAGGATCAGGGTTACAACTGGTTTAGTGGGATTTGAGGCTTCGTTGGGCGTAGACGCGCGCTTGCTCGGGGCCGCACTCTGATCGTTACCACGCTCCGCGTGGGAACGATCAAAAACCCCAATAAAAAGCCCGCCAATCGGCGGGCTTTTCATTGCGTCCAGACTCAGTTCAAACCGAGTTTGCCACGCATCTGCGACAGGTCTTCTGCCAGGGTGTTAACCGGACCGGCCAGTGCCTTGCGGTCGTTTTCCTTGACCTTGTCATAGGTCTCGTAACCGCCGTCCTTGGTCTTGTACTTGGCCAGGATCTTGTCCACGGTGGCGAAGTTCTTCTCGACCTTGCCCACGAACGCCTTGTCCGACTTCTCCAGTTGCGGCTTGAACAGGTCGACGATTTTCTTGGAACCGTCAACGTTGCCCTGGAAGTCATACAGGTCGGTGTGGCTGTAACGGTCTTCCTCACCGGACAGCTTGGTCGCGGCCACTTCCTCCATCAGCGCGGCAGCACCGCCGACCACTTTCTCCGGCGGGAAGGTCATATCGGCAATGCGCGATTGCAGCTCTTTGACGTCGGCCAGCAGCTTGTCAGCGAAAACAGCCTGATCCTTGGTGGTGTTCTGCGAGAACAGCGCGTATTCCAGACGGTGGAAACCGGTGAAGTCGTCCGCTTTCACGCCGTTTTCGTGGTCGTCTTCACGGGAGTCGATCGAGGCGTCCAGGTCGCTGAACAGTTCGGCGATCGGCTCGATGGACTCGTAGGAGAGACGAGTGGTCGGGAACAGTTTCTTGGCAGTCGCCAGGTCGCCTTTCTTGATGGCGTCGGTGAACTTCTGGGTATCTTCGGCCAGCTTGTCGACGTTTTCAGTGACATAGATCTTGTAGTCCGAAACCGGGGTCACCAGGTCCAGCGGCGCGGTGGCCGCGAACACGGACATTGGGGTCTGCAACAAGCCAAAAGTAAGCAACAACGCGAGAGGCGACTTTTTCATGGAGCTCTTCCTGTGAGGTAAGGGTTGTCAGGCAGTTTTTGTTGTTGGAGCAGAGGCGGCCAGCAGCGACCGGCCAATGAAATCGTTGCTGTCCACGACGCCCGGCAGGGTGAAGAAATACCCGCCGCCGATGGGCTTGAGGTATTCCTCCAGCGGCTCGCCGTTGAGGCGGGTCTGGACGGTGATGAAGCCTTTTTCCAGGTCCGACTGGTAGCAGATGAACAGCAGGCCCATGTCCAGCTGGCCGTTTTTGTTCACGCCGTTGGAGTAGTTGAACGGGCGACGCAGGATCAGGTTGCGCTGGCTTTCCGGGGTGCGTGGGTTCGCCAGACGAATGTGCGAATCCAGTCGGGTGATTTTGCCTTCCGGGTCCTTCGCGTAATCCGGGACGTCGGTTTCGGTCTTGCCGTCCATCGGCGCACCCGAGGCTTTGCTGCGGCCGAAGATCGATTCCTGTTCCTGCAGCGGGGTGCGGTCCCAGCGCTCGACGAAGTTGCGGATGATGCGCACGGCCTGATAGCTGCCGTTGGCGGCCCAAGCCGGTTCGTCGCTGCCCGGCTGCACCCAGACCAGCTCGTTCATGGTCTTCTGGTTGTTCGAATCGGGGTTGGCCGAGCCGTCACGGAAACCGAGGAAGTTGCGGGCGCTTTCCGGTGGCTGGCCGGGCTTGAGCGGCGCCTGGGCCGGTACGGTGCCTTCCTGTTTCCAGCGCACCAGCAGCAGGTCCGGCAGGTTTTTCACGATGTCGCGCAGGGCGTGGATGTTGCTGTCCGGGGCGTTGGAGCAGAACTGAATGCTCAGGTCGCCATGGCAGCAGTCCGCTTCCAGCGCGTCGTTGGGAAACCCGACCATGCGTTGCAGGCGCTTGGGTTTGACGTGCTCCAGACCGAAACGCTCGTCGAACAGCGAGTCGCCCACGGACACCGTGATGGTCAGGTTATCCGGGGTGACCACAGGGCCAAGGATGCCGGAGTCCAGCGGCGGCAGTTTCGGGTCGACCTGTGGCACCGGGCCGCCGGTCATCAGGAACGCGATGCGCTCGTTCAGGGTGCGGAACAGACGCTCCAGGTCCTCGCGATCCTGCGCCAGCACATCGAAGGAAACCATCATGCCGGCCGTCGGGCGCGGGGTGACGATGCCGGTCTGATGCACACCATGGAATGCGTTGTGGTCTTGGGTCTTTTCGCTTTTCGGGGCTTCGGTCACTTGCGCCGGGGCCGTGGCGGCCAGGGCGTTAGCGGTCAGGCTGGCGCCAGCGATGGCCGCGCCGGCTGCGCCCAGGCCCATCAGGACACGGCGGCGTTCAACGGAAACAGGGGCGTTGGATGAATCGGAGTCTTTCATGTGAATGCTTACTTCGCTCTGGTTTCAGGGCCGGGCGGGCGCATCGGGCACCCGCCAGGGCACGCTTACAGGCCGGTGAGGCCCAAGGCCGGATCGATTCCTTCGAGTGCATCGGCCAGCGCCTTGGCCTTGTCTGCGATCTGTTTTCGTTGTTCGGTGCTGACCTGGTCGTACGGCTTGAAGCCGTTGTCGGTCTTGAGCATCAGCAACTGGTCGTCCAGCGCGGTGGTCGCGTCGTCGATCTTTTTCAGCACCTCGCCCGAGGTCTTGGCCAGAAGGGGACGCAGCAGTTCGATGACCTTGCGCGTGCCTTCCAGGTTGGCGGCGAAACCGTTGACATCGAGGTGGCTGTAGCGCTCTTCTTCGCCGTTGCTGCGGATGTCGGCCAGGCTGCGCATGTTGCGTACGACCATGCTCGCCAGTTGCTCAGGGGCGATGGTCTGGGCCAGCAGTTGTTCTTTCAGGGACGCGATGTCCGACTGCAGTTTCTGCACGACCGGCGCGAGGCCATCGACGGACTTCTGCGAGAACAGACCGAACTCGATGCGATGGAAGCCGCTGAAGCCCGGATCCTGTTCGCGTTTTTCGAAGTAGTCGGCACGGGCGTTGATCGCGTTGTCCAGTTCAGCCAGACGCTGAGCCGCCGGGGCGATGCGCTGATAGGCTGCGCGCGCTGGCGCATAGGCTTGCTGCGCGGCGGCCAGGTTGCCGCTCTCGATGGCTTGCTGCAGGTCGTTCACGGCGCGGATCAGGGCGCTGCTCCTGGTGCTCAGGTACACCCGGTATTCCGACAACGGGCCGATGAACGCGACCATCGAAGGACGCGCCTTGGCGGCAGCGTCGGATTCGGCGGTTGCGGTCACGTGCAGGGTACCGCGCGGGTTGCTGAGCAGGCCGCAGGTGATCGCGTAATCACCCGGTTGCAGATTGGCATTGATGACCTGGCTCAGACCGGGTGCGATGTTTTCGCGCTCTTCGATCACCAGCACGCCGTCCAGAATTTCCCATTCCACCGCACGCTCCGAGGCGTTGACGATGCGGAAGGCATTCTTCCCGGCAGGCACCGTAATCGCGTTCGGCTCACAGCTTTTGGGGTGGATGGTGACCACGGTCTCGGCGCTGTTGTTGGCCTGACGCTTTTTCTGCGCCTGCTGTGAGGCGTAGTAAAACATGGCACCGGCGCCGATCATCAGGATCACCGATCCGGCGACGGCCATCCGCAATGCGCGAGGAGGCTTGGCTTGCTGGGGAGGAAGCCCGGAGGGACGACTGGTCATGAAAGCCCTTATTTATTCGTAACTGAAGAAGAGTGGCCATGTGCGTGCGCAGGTCGCGTGGGAAGGCTCACCACGCGTGGCTGCGGCAGGAAGAACAACACCAGCGCGAAGATCAGGTAGGCGACGTACACGGTCAGCACGCTGACGGTCGGTGCGTCCTGATAACCGAACATGCCGGCAAGCACCGAGCCGGTCGGGCCGTCCATAGGCAGCACTGCGCTGATGTCAAACACCACGGTCTGGAAGTGGTTCCAGAGGCCGGCCTCATGCAGGGCTTGAACCGAGTTGGCCAGAATGCCCGCCGCGACCACCAGAATGAACAAGCCGGTCCAGCGGAAGAAGCGTCCGAGATTCAGGCGCATGCTGCCTTTGTAGATCGCAAAGCCGATGCCCACGGCAATGATCAGGCCGAGGAGAGCGCCAATCGGAGCGCTGGCCCCTTCGCTTTGCTGGAAAATCGCCAGCAGAAAGAACACGGTTTCCAGACCTTCGCGAGCGACGGCGAAGAACACCATGCCGATCAGGGCGTACGTCTGGTTTTTCGAGCCTGCGAGGGCGGCGTCCAGTGATTCGTGGAGCTCATGCTTGATGGAGCGCGCGACCTTGCGCATCCAGAAGACCATGGAGCTGAGGATGATCACCGCCAGCAGTCCAACCAGGCCTTCGAACAGTTCCTGTTGCTTTTGCGGGAATTCGGCACTGACCAGTTCCAGGCCGCCACCGACAAACAGTGCGAGCGCAGCGGCGAGGAAAACCCCGATCCAGACGGCGGGCATCCACTCGCCACGGCCGGTCTGACGGAGGTAGCTGGCAATGATGCCAACGATAAGCGCGGCTTCAATCCCTTCGCGCAACATGATCAAAAAAGGAACGAGCATTTATCACCGGTGTAAATCTGATAGGGTGTGAGCCGTGAACGCTTCGGTAAGTCATTCGCATTCAGGCATGTGTAACATAATGATACTCATTATTGAATGAGCATACTTGTTTTTTTGCTTTTTCCCGGTTTTGTGCAGGTGTTCAGGTGGCGTTCAGCTACTGCGTTTTACAGGACCTGTGTAGGAGCGCGCTTGCCCGCGGTTGCGGTGTGTCAATCAATGAAGAAGTGGCAGGGCGGACGCCATCGCGGGCAAGCGCGCTCCTACACGGGTTGCGTTGACATGTCGTCTCTCATCATCTCGATGAACCTCGCCGCTGCAGGACTCAACCCGAACCCCGCGCGCGTGATCAAACCTATCTCTCGATTCACCCCAGCATGGTCGATACGCACCTGGACCAAGTCGCCACGGCCTTCATCGGCAGACTCCGGTAACAACGTCATCCCCAATCCCTGACGCACCAACGCCATGACCGTCGACATGTAGTTCGCTTCCAGGCCCGGCGTCAGCATCAGCCCTTCTTCTGAAAACAAGTGTTCAACCCGTTCGCGCACGCTGCTGTCTCGCCCCGTAAGAATGATCGGCTCGCCCGCCAGTTCTGACAGGCTGATCGACTGGCGTTTGGCGAGTGGGTGATGAGCCGGCACGAACAGACTCAGGCGATCAACCATCACCACCTGAAAATCCAGCCCGTGGCTCATTCGCGCACGAACGCCCACGCCGAAATCCACCTCCCCGTCGCGCACCAGCGCGTCAATGCGCTGCGCCACGACATCGCGCAGGCGTATTTCGACGCCGGGGAATTGTTCGCGGAAGGTTTTAAGGATCGGTGGCAGCGCCCCGGAGCACAGCGAAGGCAGGGCGGCGATGGTGACCACGCCTCGGCGCAACGCTGCCAGATCCCGTGAGCCGCTGACGATGTTGTCCAGGTCCAGCAGCAGTTTTTCCATGGGGCCGCGATTGTTCTGGCCGGCGGCGGTCAGGCTGACCTGACGCGGGCTGCGTTCGAGCAGCGTGACGCCGAGCCATTCTTCCAGTTGCTGGATTTGCACGGTCAGGGCCGAGGGCGACAGGTTCAGCTCGATGGCGGCCTTGGCAAAACTGCCGCTGTTGGCCACGGCCAGAAAGGCGCGGATGTGCTGGATGGCGTTCTTCATGATGAGCTTCCGTGAGGTAACCAGCGCATCTACGTTCGTATTTTCAGAACGTAAGGCCCTGAACATTTCAATTTACAAAGCTTACCCCCGTTTCGATACTCGCTGAAAACAACAACAGCTCATTCCGCCGCCTGCCGGTCAGGAATGACGAAAGGATCTCTGCATGCTCGCCATTCTGGGTGTCATCACCATTCTTTGTTTGCTCGCCGCTGTCATGAGCAAACGTCTCTCGCCTCTGGTTGCGTTGATTGCCTTGCCGATCATTGCGGCATTGATCGGTGGCTTCGGTCTGCAAACCAGCGGTTTCATCATCACCGGTATCAAGAACGTCGCGCCCGTGGTCGGCATGTTCGTGTTTGCCATCCTGTTTTTCGGGGTGATGACCGACGCCGGCATGCTCGACCCGATCATCGACCGAATCCTGCGCACCGTGGGCACACGTCCTACCCGCATTGTCGTGGGCACGGCACTGCTCGCCTTGCTGGTGCACCTGGACGGTTCAGGCGCCGTGACCTTTCTGGTGACCATCCCTGCCATGCTGCCGTTGTACACGCGGCTTGGCATTGATCGGCGGATTCTGGCGTGCGTCGCCGCGATGGCGGCGGGGGTCAACTTCCTGCCGTGGACCGGCCCGGTGCTGCGCTCTTCCGCAGCGCTGCATGTGCCAGTGGCCGACCTGTTCCAGCCATTGATTCCAGTGCAGATCGTCGGCCTGGCGTTCGTGTTCTTCAGTGCCTGGTGGTTGGGACATCGTGAGGAAAAACGCCTGGGGTTGGGTGCCGGCGCCAAGGTCGATGTCGTGCCGGAGCGGACCCTGACCGAGCAGGAGGAGGTGCTGCGCCGCCCGCGCCTGTTCTGGCTCAACCTGCTGCTGACTATTGTGGTCATGGCGGTGATGATCGCCGGTTGGGTCGATCCGGTGGTGATGTTCATGGTCGGCACGGTGCTGGCGCTGTGCATCAACTACCCGAATGTGGACGCGCAACGCGCGCGTATCGATGCCCATGCCAAAACCGCGCTGACCATGGCCAGCATTCTTCTGGCGGCGGGTGTGTTCACCGGCATCATGCAGGGCACCGGCATGCTCAAGGCCATGGCCGAGGTGGCGGTGGCGCAGATCCCGGCGGGTCACGGCAAGCTGATTCCGATGGTGGTGGGTTTTCTGTCCATGCCGCTGAGCCTGTTGTTCGACCCAGACTCGTTCTATTTCGGCGTGATGCCGGTGATCGCGGAAGTCGGACGCGCGCTGGGTGTCGATCCTTTGCAGGTGGCGCAAGCGTCCTTGCTGGGCGTCCACACCACCGGATTCCCGGTCAGCCCGCTCACACCCGCGACCTTTCTGTTGGTGGGGTTGTGCAAGGTCGAACTGGCCGACCATCAACGCTTCACCATCCCTTTTCTGTTCGGCGCATCGGTGTTGATGACCCTGACCGCATTGCTGCTGGGAGTGTTCTGAATGACAACTTTACGTATCGGCTCGGGCGCCGGGTATTCCGGTGACCGCATCGAGCCAGCGGTGGAATTGGCCGATAAGGGCGATCTGGATTTTCTGGTGTTCGAATGCCTCGCCGAACGCACCATCGCCCTTGCACAACAGGCTCGGTTGACCGACCCCGACGCTGGGTTCGACCCGTTGCTCAGTGAGCGCATGCGCCGCGTGCTGCCGTTCGTGGCCCGAGGGCGTGAAACCGGGCAGCGACGTTTGCGCATCATCAGCAATATGGGCGCGGCCAATCCCTTGTCGGCGGCGCGTGAGGTGCGGCGTATCGCGGCGGAGCTGAGCCTGCAGGGGCTGAAGGTCGCTGCACTGACCGGTGACGACGTGCTGGCGACGCTGCAAGCCGACCCTCAGGCGTTGCTGGACAACGGGGCGACGGTGGAATCGTTGGGGGATCGGTTGATTTCCGCCAACGCCTATCTGGGGGCCGACGGCATCGTTGAGGCGTTGAGTGCTGATGCCGATGTGGTGATCACCGGCCGCGTGGCTGACCCATCACTGTTTCTCGCGCCACAGCTGTTCACCTTTGGCTGGGCTCAGGATGACTGGACGCGCATCGGGCGCGGCACGCTGATCGGGCATCTGCTCGAATGCGCCGGGCAGATCACCGGCGGTTACTTTGCCGATCCGGGCGTCAAGGATGTGCCGGACCTCGCCCGACTGGGTTTTCCGCTGGCCGAAGTGGACGCCGAGGGCAAGGCGGTGATCAGCAAAGTTGCAGGCTCTGGCGGACGAATCGACACCGCCACCTGTACCGAGCAGATGATTTACGAGGTGCACGATCCCGAGGCGTATCTGACACCGGACGTGACCGCCGACTTTTCAAACGTGTCGTTCACCGCCGTGGGGACAAACGAAGTCCGTGCCGACGGTGCGGAGGGGCGCGCGCGACCCGACACCCTGAAAGTATCGGTCGGCTACCTCGACGGCTGGATCGGCGAAGGGCAGATGTCCTACGGCGGGCCGGGCGCGTTGGCGCGCGCCCGGCTGGCGCGGGAAGTCGTCCTGGAACGCTTGAAACTGACCGGCGTGGTTGTCGATGACGTCCGCGCCGAATTGATCGGTGTGGATTCACTGCATGGGGCGACATTGGGTTCGCGCACAACGGCTGAACCGTGGGAAGTGCGTTTGCGCGTAGCGGCCCGGTGCGCCGACAAATCCGAAGCCATACGCATCGGCAACGAAGTCGAGACCCTCTACACCAACGGCCCGTATGGCGGTGGCGGTGCAACCAAGGGCGTGCGGCAGGTGGTGGCGGTGGCGTCCTTGTTGCTGCCCCGTGGTTCGGTCACACCCCACGTTCATCTGGAGGACGCCTCGTGAGCACAATCAAACTGCGCGAACTCGCGCATTCGCGGACTGGGGACAAGGGCGACACGTCGAACATCTCGGTGATTGCCTTCAAACCCGAAGACTACCGGCGTCTGGTTCAACAACTGACGGTGGAACGGGTGACTGCGCACTTTGCCGAACTGCTCGACCCAGCAGCGGGACCGGTGCGGCGCTATGAACTGCCCAACGTACACGCCCTGAATTTCGTGCTGCCCGGCATCCTCAAAGGCGGTGTGACCCGCTCGCTGGCGCTCGATGCCCATGGCAAGGCATTAGGCGCGGCGTTGCTGGATATCGAGATGGAATAGAGGGAGACCTACAAGCAGCGAGCTGCATTTGATTCTGGCCCGAGGCGTGGGAGCCCGGCTTGCCGGCGATCTGCTTGTAGGGTGTGCATTTCCACTATTTGAGGTGACGCTGATGGTTTGGTTTGTCCTAACGTCCATACTGTTCCGCCTTCGGCGGGTTACTTGAAAAGACCCCAAGTAACCAAGGGTTGAACTGACCCCCGAAAGTTGGACAAAATTACTGACTCATTACCTGCTTTCGAAATTGCACCGGACTGAGGCCGTTGAGCGTCATGCTGATCCGCTCGTGGTTGTAGTAATGGATGTACTCGTCGAGCCCGGCCTCTAATTGCTCAACGGTGTCGAAGCGCTCAAGGTAAAAAAACTCGCTCTTCAGGGTCCCGAAGAAGCGCTCCATCACAGCGTTGT